>Ga0307515_10004976_pt1 | contig 27106 bp, 4 predicted proteins | sample 17_EM_MG_FD_194513 | JGI IMG/M metagenome (GOLD analysis project Ga0307515, IMG submission 194513) | Populus trichocarpa ectomycorrhiza microbial communities from riparian zone in the Pacific Northwest, United States - 17_EM | ecosystem: Host-associated > Plants > Roots > Unclassified | place... | reverse complement strand
ATATTTAACACTTAGGGGGTGTCTAACGACTTAGTTAAAGACTTGTTTAAGGAAGCCAGCGATAATAGGTTTAAAGACTTTATTACCAAAAGGATCACATTAGCCTATTACGGCGCCTTCTTAGCAGGAAGAAAGTTTAACCTTAATAGTTAACTTAACAATAGCAAGCTGAAATTAGGCAGAATACGCGATGTTAGATTATATAGGAAGAACCTACCTCCGCCACCCCAGTTAATCTAGGACCTTAATACGCATCCTCTTTAAGATTAGTTCTAAGAGGCTTAACGAGCCCATCTCCAATCTCATTATTAAATAAGGTCGTTTTAAGAAACAGATAAGAAGTACGTAAAGGGATAGTAGGTCTTTAGCTTAATGTAAATATTTATCTACAAGATAGATAAGTATAGATTTCTCCAGAAATATAAGGCACGCTTAGTAGTCTATAGAAATTAATAGGCCCTAGGAGACCTACCTACAAAAGCTATTATATTAGCTAGTACGACCTTCCGAACCCTTATAGCGATTACTATAAAATTTAACCTAGAGATAATATAGATAGATATAGTTAATGCGTTTGTCTATTGCGATCTTAATAAGGTTATTTATATAAAGCTACCGCTAGGGTTTAATAAAGGAAAGATAGACAAAGTACTACGCTTAAGAAAAGCCCTATACGGACTACGACGATTACCACTATTATAGTAGAAGAATCTTACAAGCTTATTAAACGAATTAGGTTTTAAAGAAGTACCCTAGGAGCCGTGTGTTATACTAAAAGGTAAAATAGTTATCTTCTTCTACGTTAACGATATTATCTTCTACTACCGAAAGATAGATAAGAAGAAAGCTTAAGAAGCAATTAAGGAGCTAAGCAAGGAATACCAGATAAGTACCCTTAGCGAGCTAAAATGGTTCCTAGAAATCTACGTACTACGCAATCGTAGCTAAAGGCTTCTATGGCTATCCTAGGAAGCCTATATTAAGAAGATAGCTAACTAGTATAAGATAGATCTTAGAGGGCGTCTTCTAGATACTCCTATGGCAGAATCAGAACTCCTCCCTACTAATTACTATATAATCCATCTAACGCGTCCGTCCCCTAATATAGACCTATTAGTCTATCCTATATCCCTATCAGCTTTTACGATGCTATATTAAAGAAAACTAGGTTTAGTACTTTATATAGCCACTATAACGCGTCCGGATATTACCTTTATAGTATTACGGCTAGTAAGGTTTAATTAGGACTTAAGCTAAAAGCACTAATAAGTGGTAGATAGAGTTATCCAGTACCTATATAGCACAAGGAGTAGAGTAATCTACTATAGAGGAGATAAGGAAGGAATAAACGGTAGAGGGAGAGATAAAGGAATACGTAACTAAGGACGAGACGACGGAAACGGTAAAAGTGAAGCGCAATCATTTATTTGTGCTAGCGACGTATTATTCACGGACAACTCCATTAATAAAAAGAGCTTATAAGGATATATTATAAAGCTATTTAGAGGGCCGATTGCCTAGAGAGCAAATAAGTAGGGTATAATTATAACGTTAAGCATAGAAGCTAAGCTATTAGCCCTATTACAGACAGTAAAGGAAGCTATCTTTATTAGTAGGCTGTTTAAAGCAATAACGTTATAACTAAACGAGCCCTTAATTATTAACTATAATAATACCTAAACACTCCAACTAATTATAGAAGATACAGCAAAGCTAATCACAAAGCTCCGATACGTTAATATCTATTAATACTAGCTACGTTAGGAATACGCAAAGAGATGAGTATGATTTTAATAGATAGTAATAAAGGAGATAATTGCTAATGGACTTACGAAGGCCCTGCCTAAGTAGAGGTTTTAAAGCTTCGTTAATATAATCGGGATAGTAGATATTAAGGAGCGGCTAAATAAGGAGAAGTAACTAGAGGACCTAAGGGAGAATATCAGAGCGAGACGGAAGGATTTAGATAAGATTATAGTTTAATTAACGCATTAACGGACACGAGAAGGTGGTTAGCTTTAACCTTAAAGAGCTTAAAGCTAAGGGGGTGTGTTAGATAATCTGTATTCTCTATAGCGTAGGATATACACGAGTTATATATACGGGGCCCGTGCTTTATAAATATCTTTATCTAAGCCTAGGGGCCCTAGGTTAAGACACGATTAAAATCATTAATCAATTAACCTATTTTATTAATAAATAGCTCTATATAAGTTATCTGACACTATTCTCTACTTTACTATTCTACTTATTTTCTTTACTTATTATAGTAATAATAATATTTTAGGCTTATACCTATAATTCGCCTAAAATAGTAACATCTCTATACCTTTCTATAGTGTTGTATTATATATAAATTATATAACTAGTAATAATAATACCTAATTATTCTATGCGTAATTAATATAATATTTTAGATACTACTTAAGTATCTAATTTAATCTTTCTATCTGTCTATCTGTCTGTAGATAATATACTATAAATATTACTATGCAAACACATTATTCCGCTAAGAATACCTTCTAAAATACCACTATAAATCCCAGATCCCCATCTAATATAATTTTACTTAGTGCTCCATATCTTATAAATACTTCTTTAATATAGATTTTAGCAATATCTTCTACTAAGATTTCTTTTATACACGCTATAAAATAGTCCTACTTAGTTAACTTATTTACTATTATAAGGATTATATTATACTCCTATCCAGTAATAGGATCTCTTAACTTTAGTAACTTTATAATAAAGTCCTATAATATTATTTCCTATAGACATTCTGGTATTTTAATAGGTTGTAGCCCTTTATATAGCTTATACCTTATTAGTTTATTCCTTTAATAATCTAGATATTTTTTAATAACTTTCCTTACTAGTCCCTAGATTCCGTTAATAATATACTTCTCTTAAAGTCTTAATACTAAGCCCGTAGCTCTATTATATCCCTATATTATTCCCCTATAGAAATCCTTAATAAATTCTTCTACGATACCCTTAGACATATACGTTGCTTTTTAATTCTTATACTACTCTAAGTCTAGGTCTTTAGATTATGCCTCTTAAATTCTTTTAGTCTAATTACTTTTTAGTAACTTATTGTTCGTACTAATTTAATGGCACGAGTGAGTTAGATCCAGGGGCACGAAATACATATAATATCGTATGCTTTTTTTTGGATAATGGTGACTGTTAATTGTATTAAAGCAGACTACGTAGTCTATATACTAATACGCCTCCCCCTAATTAGTTAGTGCTTCAGAAGTGCACTAAACGCGTAAGTAGGTGGTTAGTATACCGAACGCGTAAGCACGTAGTTGGTATAATAGGTGCTATAATTATACACTAGCGGTACTTGAAAAATAGAACCACTTATATATAGTCTTTGTAATTACTTTAATAGAACCGTAAAACACAAAGGAAAATACATAGGAAATCCCCCCTAAGGTATCTTCTAGGCTGCCTTCCAAACGGTACTCTAAGCTGGCCGTAAGTCCTGCTTACGGTCCGTAAAATGAACTATACGGCCTTTTAACAGGCCGTAAATGTACCGTACGGCCTTCTAACGGGCCATAACTGAACCGTAAATGCTCCGTTAGTCTCGCTCTACCCATTCTATAACCTTTAGGTTAAGCTTATTCGTATTAATTAGGGTTTTAAAAGCTTAACACGGCTTTGCCTTAGTTATAGCGTCTACTAGGTTGTCTCCACTACTAATCTATTTAACCTCTGTAATCTCGCGTTGTTCGTAGGCCTAATATAAGCATATTAGGTTGACTATAAGCCTCTTCTCTTATATTGTACCTAGTTTAACTAGGCAGTTATAAAGGGACTTTAAGTTAGTGTATAAAACTAGGGGTAACTACTTTAGTTATAGAATCTTCTAGACCGTTAATTTAATTGCGGCTGCTATATTAAACCTATAAGCTAGTGCATATAGTTTAGAAGCTAGTACACTATAGGTTACTTATTTACACTTAATTAAAGACTAGTGCAGTATATTTGCGTCCTAATTATAGTCCGTAAGTGCAATTATAAAGCCGATTTGCGATAATAGGTCTTTATTATTAGTAAAGGATGCGTCTATAAATACTAGTAGGCTAAGGGAATTTAGGTCTAGTGGTATAAAAGTAAGTCCCCTTACTATATTATCGATTTGCTACTAAATGCGCTTATTAAGCTGCTTAATATTTTCTTTTTACGGATCTACTACCTGGGCCGTAAAGGATAAATTATAGGCAGATTTGGGTTGGCAGACTGTAGTAATATAGGCGCCTCTTACACGCTATGCAGCGTATTAGTCCTTTATATTTACGGTTTTACGAGTCTCTTTACGGGAGCTAATAAGGTCCGCAGGCCTTACTATAATAAGCCTTAGGTTTTAAGCTTAGCGTTCCTAGGTTAGCTTAATTAGGTTGCCCTTTTATATAATTAGGCCTCTATTAAACTTAATTAGAGTTTACTTAATTAACTGCTCTTACGGCTTTGCTAAGAACTTTACCTCTTATAATTTAGTCTCTTTAGCGTCCGTAAAGGTCTAGTCTACTAAGAAGAGGGTATTATCTATTTAGAGTCTAATAATACTAAGGCCGTTTAATGGGGTGTATAGGAGGTAGGGGTCGTAGGTCGACTATTCTATTTTAAGTTTACTAATATAATGCTAGTAGTACGTCTTAAACTAATAGTTTCTAGCTTCTGGTACTCCGTAAAGAGGTTTTATAACCCATAAAATTATTCCTGGTTATAGGTTAAGCTTATAGGGTAGTTATATAAAGATATCCCTACTTAGGTAGGTATTAAACTATACGTAGGCTTATAAGATATCCCGTTAGTATAGGGCTATAGGTTTAGTTTGCTATAGTTCTGGCATAAGTATAAGTATAATTTGTTAGCTAACTTATTAAATTATAGGTAATTGCATAAGGGCTAAGTCCTTTCCTTAGTTGTTATAAGCTTGTATAACAAGCCTTAATTTTTTAAAGGCTTTATTAGTACTAGGGTGCTTAATTTTATTAATAAAGCGTAAGTTAAATATACGGACGCCTTATAGAACATCTTTTTCCATTATAACTGCAAAGACGCCCTTTTTAAGTAGTCTGTTAATCTCTTTACGTTATAAGTCTGTAAAAGGGGTTTCCTATACTAAGACTAATATATCTATAGGCGGAGATTGCCTTGCGGATATACCTACGGAGGTTAGGTAATTTTCTATTATAGTGTTCTTAGTTACGGGGTGCTTTTGGGGGCGTCCTTAACCGCGCTTTATAGTAGGTTTAGTAGGTTTAGTGGGTTCCTAAGGGACTTCTAGAGTAGGTAGGGGTGCTTCTATTTTATTTAGTTTGGTAAGTGCTTTTAGTTTATCTAGCTTAATGTTATAGGTGTCTTTAGGCCGAAAGTAGGGTTTTACGGACGTGCTTCTAAAGCTAGTTAGCCTACTAGGAAGTTATACGCAGCACGTCTTATTTTCTACAACTAGTAGACAATAAGGTCCGGTCTAGTTGCCGCTTTTACGCTATATAAGGACTTTAGAATTAAGCGGGAAGTTATAAACTAAGGTTATATTAGGTCCGTTACGGTAATATAGGGCGCTATTAACAGCTTATTTGGCCCGTAATTTGACTATTTCAGCTATTACCTTCCGTATTATAGCTGCTTATTCCGTAATAGATAGGGTAGGAGGGCCTAAGTTGCTTATCCTTAGGTAGGCTTCGTAGACCAAGAGGGTGGGTACTAGTCCGTTAGGGCTAGCGGTGTTATTAACGGCTTTTACGGCTATCTGTAGAGCTAGTTCCTTTTAAATATCCTTATATTCGTCCGTAATAATCTAGTAAGCTCTTTATAAGGCTAAGTAAGCTTACTTAATAAGCCTAACGGACTAATACGCCTCGACTAGGATAGCTTTTGTTAATATAGCTATAGCTATAGTATACTGCTGGAATTCCTTGCTGATAAAGTTTTTACCGGCGTTGTAGGTAATATACTTAGGGGGTCTAACGTATATATTAATCTAGCAGGTTTATAAAATATCCTAAGTATATTTTATAGATATATTTTATAACTAACGGGCAGCTTAATAGCGGGTTACCTTGTTAATTATGTATAATACTAGGCTACCGTTAATATATATAATGTCTACGTATACTAAGTAGTTAAAATTAAGGTCTTTGTAAAAGGTGAACTTAAATTAGCCTAGGGAACGTCCGTATTTCTAGCAGAAGGAGTAGTATTTAGTTAGGTGGTTAACTGCCTTTTTATTAACGTCGTTATATCTAGAGCGTTTAAGGACTCTATACAGCTTTTTAGCTAATAGGTAGCCGAAACGGCGGTATAGGCGGTAGATTTCCGTACTGGTGAGGTAGCATGGGTTATAGTCGAAAGATTCCTAAATGTAGGTCTATAAAGTCTCTCCCTATATAAGAAACGGGTGTCTAAATCGTTATGTAATTGGTAGGGTAATATACTTACTTCCTAGGGCAGTTGTGGGGCTAATTAAGGTGTTTATAATATTGTTGTAGTAAATCTATAACCTGTCTATATCCGTAAGATAAAGTAGGAAAGGGGTGTCCGCTTTTACTACGTGGAAGTTAACTAGGCTAATTAGGGTCTTAACTATAACTAATCTAATTAATACAGTTAAGCCAATGCCGAATTAGACGTTTACGGCCCTAGTTTACATAGTATTAATATCCGTATTATTATTTGCGGTAGTCTTATATATAAGGTATTGTCCGTAACCTATAGTAGACTTTTTAGAGGCACCTATATTAATTATAATACTATAGAATTCTTTAGGGGTATAGTGTTCTGTAGTAATATATGTAAATAGGTCCTATTCGCGGTCTATAACGTCTATAATAGGTTTAACAGGTATACTTACGGGCTAGTTTTTGGTTGTAATTAAGTGTGTAAAGGAGCGGTTGGCTAATACGGTTATAATATTAAAGGCTTAGCTATCTATAAAAGGTCTAAAAGTAGTTAAGAACGTCTCTAAAGTCTCCTGTTCCTAAGTATTTAAGTTAAAGTTAATTATAAGGGCTTTTATTAACTCGTTAAGAGACTCTTCTGCTTCCTTTCCTTTATAGTTTAAGATAAACTGGTTAATCCGTTTATTAAATCTCTTCTTAGACTTATCGCGTTCTTTTTAGGTATGCCTTATAAACTAATATCCTTTCTTATTATATATAAAGCACCTCTAATTAGTTTATTTATAGGGGTATGCTTTTATATAGAAGTTACTATAGGGGTTATAGGTAGGACCTAGTTAATACAGGTGCTGCTAGCGGTAGCGGCGGTCCGTAAAGTAGGCATCTAAGTTAGTTTATGGATTTTATAGGTCTATAATAAAGGCTTAAGTACTGCCTGGCGGGTTTAAGGCTTTATACGTTATAATAGAGGACCGTAAATTGTTAATAAGGCCAGCTATAGTGTCTGTAGGCTTATAATAGGCGTATTTATAGGGTTCTATTTCCTAGCAAGCCGTAATAAGTTTATTATATAGGAAGTTATCCGTTTAAAGCTTAATATTAAAACTATACTATAGGTAGTGGAGGTCTTTAATAAGGATTTGCAGGCACTCTATAGTCAATTTTTTAGTGTTCTTGTCTATTACGGTCTGTAGCTTAGTTGCATTCTATTAAGTAAGGATATTACGCTTATATTCTGGTCCTTTAAAGTAGTTACATATAGCTTTATATAGCTTATTAAAGGGGACACCAAGGGGGTTGCTTTTAAGGTTAGTGTAATAGTGGTTAAGGGCTAGGCTGCGTAGTATAGTAGAGTAGGCTTGGCTAAATTTCTATTTAGGAATATCAGCCTTCTAGTAGAGGTCCGTAAAGATAGTTAGTTTAAAGTTAAAGTTATTGTTTTTACCGCTATACTTAGATTTGTCGGTACAGAGCTTAGCTAGGTTAGCTAGCTCCTTACTATAGGTCTTTACTTAGGTAGTTTATGGATCTATAACTTAAATAATAGAAGGGGTTTAGTCCGTAGTTTAATTTATAGGGGTATTATAGTCCGTAATTTGGGTTATAGGGGTATTATAGTCCGTAACTTAAGTATTAGGTATACTTTGGCCAGTAAGATTAATTTTAATACTACTTAGGTTTATAGAACGAATTTGGTTAAATAGGTTAGCTATAAGGCTAGAGATTCTATTAAGTTTAAAAGAGGTAAAGAGGTAACTAGTTTTAATATAATCTAAGATCTACTCTTTAGTCTATTCCGTTTGGTCCTCCTTATATAGTGTATTATATAGAGACCGTATAATAGTAACTCGTTTGTTCCTTTTAACCTATATACCTTAGTGATATAAAAGGGTTCGTAGGTTATAGATAGCAGTAGGGTTATAAGCCTTAAAAATAGCTTCCGTAAAGTCCGTAAAGTCTTCCTTATATTACTCCCATAGGTTATTATTTATAAGCTTAAAATATCTATATTTAAGGATTTTATATTTAATATAGTTGTTAACGTTAGTTATAGACATAAGGTTAACTCCTTAGCTCCATTTCTCTTAACCTTTATTAATCTACTTGCTTGTGTCTGCTATGCTGTGTAGTGTAGTACGTAGCGGGTAGAAAAGGTCTTGTAGTGGTCCGTAAAGGCGGTTAATAGGTCCGTACCGGTTTATAGGAGGGTAGGGGGTTCTATAAAGGTCTGTATTCGCGTTTATAACTTTTAATAAACCGTACTAAGACTTAAATAAGTATATAGAGTTGGAGATAAGTCTATAATCCCCGACTTCTAACCTTCTAGTAGGTTATACTAGGAGTTTAAACGGGTGGTCGCTGTCGAATATCGCTTAAGGGGAGGTGTTAAGTGATTGCTGATCTATGCGCGCTTACTGATTAGTATTCGTACCAATTTAATGGCACGAGTGAGTTAGATCCAGGGGCACGAAATACATGTAGTATTGTATGCTTTTTTTTGGATAATGGTGACTGTCGATTGTATTGAAGCAGACTACGTAGTCTATATACTGATACGCCTCCCCCTAATTAGTTAGTGCTTTAGAAGTGCACCAGACGCGTAAGCGGGTGGTTAGTGCACCAAACGCGTAGACGCGTGGTTGGTGTACCGAACGCGTAAGCACGCGGTTGGTACAATAGGTGCTGTAATTATACACTTATATTCTTAGGTTATTGTAATTTTAGGGTAATTATATCTAATTAATCCGTCTTTATCTTTGCGTAGTATTGCCCCTAATAGCTTATTATTATTTTATAGTTTAGCTTTTCTACTTAGTGCGTTAGCTTTTATATTTTCAGTTCCTTTTATATACTTAATTTTAAAATAATATTTTATAAGCATCTCTACCTATCTAACCTATCTTTAGTTAAGTTCTTTTATTATTAGGAACCCCGTTAGGTTTTTATAATCTATTTTAACTATAAATAGTTTCTCTATACCTTATAAGAATGCTCTTTATTTTTTAAGTGCTGTAACTATACCTAATAAATCTTTATTATAGATATTATAGTTTAACTCTAGTAGTATTATCTTCTAGTTATAGTATGCTACTAGATACTATATACCTTTATGCTTTTATAGCAAATATACTCCTAGTATAAAGTCTAATATATCCATTTTTATAATCGTCTCTAATCCTAATTAGTAGATTTTAAGGATTAGTTTCTAGGTAATGTATGTAATGGGGTTATAAAGGTGACCCTAGTTATAACCGATTTGAAAATCAAAATTCACCAAAATGCTGATTTGGTGGTAAATAATTAGTAAAAGCTATTATAAATTATCGCATCATCCTTTCTATAAATCCTTTAGTAAGCAGCTTCTTTTACTACCTTTTTATTGGTCTCCTAAAGTTGCATAATAAAAGCTGTAGCTATAGCTGTAACGGCGGCTGCGACTCTTCCGCCCGCTTATCTGCGGTTGATTATTTCCATGCCTTAATATACGCTAGGTAGACTCTAGGATACATTATATAGGCCGAAAAATACGCACCTGTACTTGCGCGTACGCTAGTTTAAAACTTCCTAGGCTTTTGCATAAGCTTCGGCGCCTTTATAAAGATTTTTTATTTACTAGGCCGTTAAAGCTATTTATAGACGATCTTCTGCATCTAGAGCACTCGGCTAGCGAGGCATGGCTTTAAGTTCTGTGCAAGGAAGTAAGGAGAAAAGTCGATGTATATTCAAAGCAGTAGTATATTTAGCTAGCCTAAATAAGAAGGCGGTAATGTAAATCGGTTATAACTAGGGTCACCTTTATAACCCCATCATATACGTTAAACTTTGTCTTAGGTTTCTAAAATAACTCTTTTTATTTATTTTTATATATCTATAATTCCTCTTTCTTTATTAATTTTATAAATAGTTTAATACTTATTAACCACTATACTATAAATCTCTTATAGTAGTTATAGAACCCTAAAAATAACCTTAACTATATTATATTCTCTAGTTCTTACTAACTTACTATAGCTTTAATTTTCTTTAAGTCCATATTAATATAACCTAGTTTAATAATAAATTCTATAAAATTGGTTTTCCTAGTAAAGAACTTGTATTTCTTAATTGCTACTAGTATCTATTCTTCTTATAGTCTTTTTAAACCCTATTTAACATGTTCTCTGTATTCTTCTTTAGTTATTAAGTGGATGGTGATGTTATTATGGTATACTATAATAAACTTATTAAGGTATTCTTCTAATATGCTATTAATTTGCTTCTAGAGCGTTACTAGTATATTTATAAGTCTAAATTATATAATTAATGGTTTATATAGTTTTTCCTTTAACTTAAAGGCTGCCTTTTATTTATTGCCTTCCTTAATCCTAATCTAATAGTATACCTATCTTAGATCTATTTTTATAAAGATTTGCGCATTACCTATCCAATTTTAGATTTTACTAATTAAGGGTAAGGAATATCTATCCTTTTTAGTAATGCTGTTTAACTATTTATAGTTAATATATAGTTTAAGCTTTCTGTTTTTCTTTAGTACGAATAGTACTGGATAACTAGCTAATAACTATAATGGTTTAATATATCCCTTATATAGGTTTTCCTAGATAAACTCCTTAAGTACTTATAACTCTTCTTTAGTTAACTTATAGATTAGAAAGAACCTTAGACTTATTTTTAGTTCTAATTCTATTTTATAGTCCTATACTATATACTCTAATAGCTTTTTACTTTTTAGGCTCTATAGTTTCTTGCCGTATTTATAGTATTTTTTTTAGTAATTAGGATAACCCTTTCTTAGTTTCCTTATATATCGCTCTAACTTAGTACTATGCTATCTTAGTTTATTATATATCTCTAATATTAACCTAATCTATAACCTAATTAATCTTTAGATTATATTCCTATAACTAGGGAATTTTTAATACTCCCTTATATTTTCCTAATAGTAGAATATTAAAAGACATTTTAATTTGTCTTTCTTTAATGGTTATCTAAATAGGTCCTATTTTAAGATTAATAATGCCATCTCTATAAGCTATTAGATTTCCTAAAATTATAACTAATAGATAAGGGTGCTCCTTCTATCTATAAGATAGCCCTATCTTTTTTACTACTACTAGTAAAATATAGTTTCTTATTACTCTACTATCTATTAATGTCTTAAACTATTAATTTTACTAATTAACTTATAAATTTAGGTGTTGTTCTTAAATTCCTTTAAGGGTTTAAGGCTTTACTACTAGCTTCCTCTAGTTTTATAGGCCTCTACTTTTCCTAACTATTAGCTGCTTAATCCCGTTATATTTAGCTTACTCTTTAGCTAATACCTAGTTCGTTTTTTGTCCTCTATATATTATAGATATATATTCTTTAGGTATTCCTACTACTATTATCTATTTAAGCATTCTTCTATAAGGAATCTTTTTAGTTAAAGTATTAAGTCTCCTAACTCCTAAACTTCTGTTAAATACTATCTATATATATACTTAGTATTTCTATACTATTACTTTTCTAGCGCTTAATATATCCTTATAGGGTACTTCTAATTCTTTTCCTTTGGATTTTTATATATATTATATATATTATCTATATATATAATCTATGCCAATATGTAATACGCTAGGTACTTTAGGTTAACTCTAGGTTTGTTTTTATCCTTAAGTTTAAACTTCTATCGCATTAATCTAAATACTACTATTTTATTTATAGGTACTAAGATTTATTATTTACTTCTTTGGTCCTTAAATTATTCTTCTAAATCTCTTAATGTTATAATTAAGGCTCCCTTAATATAATTTATTGCTTTTTCTATAATAGGGTGGTTTTAAATAACTTATTTATCTAACTATATATAGAAATCTTCCCACTTATTATTATATCGTTGCCTATACTACCTTTAGTATAGCTCCCTAAGTATATATAGTCTATCCGTAAGGAAGTATCTTCTTATTACTATATTATAATAGCCCTTTATATATTATTCTTTAAATCTAGTTAAAATTCCTAAGTCTTCTTCCTCTTCTAGTTTATCTAACTATTTTACTTTTAGCGTCCCTGCTCTTAGCCTATTAGTAATTCTTTATATAGGCGCTTTATTCTTTATACGTCCTAATATACTAGATTTTTATTCTAGTTTCTATTCTTATTATACGAGGATTCTTTACCTAAATTCTTCTATAGTTTCTTTCTTTGCTTATTATATAAGTAGATCCTTAAAGTCTCCTTACTTCTTAATTAAGATATTAGCTTTTTAACCCTATACTAAGTCTTACTTATAATTTCTCTAATAGTCCTTATTCTGTTACTAAAATCTTAGTCCTATAAGATTTTTAATCTTAAGCTTACTGTCACGGCACTGACCTGACACGTTGTTATGACTTAGTGTTGTTATAACACGAGCACAGACCTAACCCCTAAGCGACGTGTATATATACCACCTTACCTCCTACATAGATCCTTATACGACATCGTTTGTCAATAATATACAGTCACCTCGTACCTCGTACCTTGACAGTTGGTACGTACTATAACACTTACTTCCTTCTTAAATTAAGCTCTAGCCTTAGTCTAACTAGGCTTTTACGGTATTCTTATCTTATTTTAAGAGTCTTAAATCTCACTTATCTTACTTTAAGAATCTTATACCTCTAGGAAACTCTATCCCGTACTTATTTATATATCTTTAAACTAGGCTGCTACTTTACTCTACTCTACTAGTTATTATCTGTTATAAGTCCTTAAGCTTATTTTATCCCGTCTTAGGAATTTTAAGCGTCTTTTATCTCGTCTTAAGAGTCTTAAGCTTATAGCCTTTTGCCTTTATTAAGTAGTAAGCTAGCACTAGCAGTTGTCTGCTTACTTAATCCTTTTAATTAAATATTTCTCCTTCCGTTTTATAAAGCGATGGATACCGTATCTAATAGTATTATAATTTCCATTACTAATTCTTGCTCTATGGTGGTTTTAGTCTCTATTTTTAATATAACTATTTTAAGGTCTATACGCTTCTAGTAAGCTGTATTTATTACCTTATTATCGGTAAATATCTTACCTATATTAAATTTATCGTCCTTAATATCCGATCTGTGTAATAGTTTATTGGTTCCTCTAAACTCCGGAATTTTTAGCTCTTATAGCCAGTAGCTTATACTATACTTAGCGTCCTTATAAATTTGGTATGCATTATTGTAATAAAACGCAAAATGCCTAATTAAACACTCTTTTGTTCCTTATAGCGTACTATTGTCCCTTAGTATATATATACCGTCTACTGGTCTAGTTCCCTTTACTATATAGTTACTCTAACCGTCTTTATAGTTCCTAGCGAAATAACCCTATTTCCCGTAATTTATATAAGCTCCCTCTTTAAACTACTTATCTTGCTATAGAGTCCACATAAATATCTTTAACTATTATAATTTTTAGTTTAGCCTCTGCTTCCTAGTCCTATAATTATTTAATTCTTAACCTCTAGGTTTTTATAGTCTCTTATTCTATCCTCTAGATTCTTTAGTACTACTTAGGTCTATTAGCTCTGCGCTATACTATAGTTTCTAATTTTAACTCTATTAATGCGTGTTTTGCGCCTTATATAGCTATAAAACTCTATCCTAACCCTTCTTAGTCTATTCCCTCTAGTAGATTCTATTATTAATCTTAATTGCTTAATTAATTAGATTCCTTAGAGTTTCCGCATCTTCTATTAGGATAATTACATCCTAGACTTTTGCCTTAAGTCCCTGTTTATACTGTGCTATAAGGGCCTTATTATTCTATTTAACTTACGTAGCTAATATTTAAAACTGTGTCGTATACTTAATTACTAAGGTTTATTATACTAGGTTCTAAAGCTTCCGTTTTACTATAGTAGTTACCTTTAGATCTCTAAATATCTATATTAACCGTTTTATAAACCCATTCTAGCTAGTAAACATATATTATACTTCTTAGTTAGTAGTTACCGTACTATATTCCTATACCTCCGTAAGATAGTATTTAAACTACTTAAGTTCCCTTCCTATTAGGAATAATCCTACGTAGGCTACTTAGTCTATAGATGTTGCTAACTTTATCCCTTCTTATATAACCTTAAAGTATACCCACGTAAGGAATCCTTTAAGCTTTAACTTCTCCCCTAAGAATCGCTTAATTAATAGTAGCTTAACCTTAGCTGCCCCAATCCCGTTAATTCTCTCTTTAAGTATTCTATTATTATCTATTAATTAATTAACTATTTTCTATAGCTGTTTAACCGTAACTAGTTATAAGTTAGTGTTTATTATACTAGTATTATTACCTAATCTTAAAGTAGTTGCTACTATTAACGGCGTTGTAGCTAGTGCTTTTAGCGGCATATTATTTAACTTATTAATACTATAACTAGGCAGTAAATATATAACAAAGCCTTATAGGAAGTACTATGGTAGACTTATTAATGGGCTAGGTATATAGGTAAGAAGAAGTTAATAACGTAATAATAACTAGTAGAGTAGTTGCCTAATAGATTAACTCTAATTATATTCTAAGATTTACTATAAAGAAGAGAACTATTTAGGTAGGGACTATAGTCCTTTAAATATATAATACTACGTCTAAGAAATATACTAAGTACGTTAGTACGTTAGTACGTTAGTACGTTAGTATATCGCGTTCCTATATTCCTGTCATGCGATGCGCTACCCATACCTGCGGTATGGGCTAGAGAGCTTATAAGACATTTTAACCGGCAGCCCGTCCAGTCGCGAGACACTGCTGCTACCTTTTTGGTGGTTTGTATAGTCGAGTGGGTTAGGCTTAGGTATAACAATTCCTACGTTTTTACGTTCTAAACTTATAACGTAACTAACTACGTAACTTAGCTACCCCTTGTCTTATAGTTTGACTAGTTCTAGTACCTCCCGTACTTCTACCACAAGTCCATTAATATCTCTCCTTAGTAGTGTCACTACTGCTAATATAAGGTCTATAATACTAAGGTACTCTAAGGGTTTAGGTTTATTAGGATAATGGCTATAAAACTCCTAAAGTGTTAGGTAAAACCTAAGTAGATAGTTATATAACCGCAAGGTATGGGCGACCTGGGGCAACCCAGGGGTGACTCGCCCGTGAGGCACGTGCGCTGTACATGCCTAGGGAAAACCCTTCCTACCTCGCACACAGACTCCTCCTTTTCCCTTAAGGATTCGTCTCTGTCTATACAATATACCTATTGTTCTATTATTGGACTCCCTATCCATATCCTTACCTTATATTTGAATCCTTACCAATCCCCTTAGGAGGATAGCCGGTTCAATTTTCCTATAATACCTCCGAAAAGAAAACCGACGCCTACACCTGATGGTAATACGCTAGCGATGCGACTGCAGAACGCCTTAGGATCTAGTATAGACAAAACCGCTAGAAGCATACTAGTAGAATCTAAGCCACCTTCTAAACCTTAAAACGATTAGATATCTACGAACGCTAAAGACCAGTTTAACTTATATACCTAGGCTTAATAGGAGCTTAGTAAGGTTACTAGTATCCTACCTAATACCGCTAATATAAAGGAGCTAGACGAGCTGGCTAAGAAAATAGCTAACTTACGGAGTATTATTGATTTAATAAAGCCCTTTTATCGCCTCTCTAGTAAAGAGCATAAGTTACGTGGCGAACGTATACGCTAATTAAATCTTAACGCCCTGGTTAAGAAGTCACCACCTAATATTGGCGGTACTACTTAACAGTATTTTGACTGGTGGATCGCCGCAGTTAAGAACCGATTTAAGGTTAATGACGCTGACTACGACTATAAGCGACGCACGCGCTAGGCTATTAAAGGTCTTATAAAAGAGAAGACAATCACCTAACTAGTTTATTGCTAGTTAGGCACTAAGGATAAGGGTCCTTTACTATAGGACAAATTTAAGACTATGGTCTAAGACCAGATTAGGAACCCTATAGTAAGACGCTTTAATAACGCTATAATATACTATACGGCTGTTATAAAGGAGAACTAGAGGTTTAACGTCTTCCTAGCCTATATACGTAGCTTAGAGGACCTCTTCTTATATACCCCTTTTATTAATCCTAAACAATAGGTAGACTTTTAGTTCTTATGCCTTCTAGCCCACCTATAAGCAGAGCTCTTCCGCCAGAACTTCGCCTAATAGGTAAGAACCGCTAAAGACCTCTTTAACGAAATCCGCTGTGTAGAGTAATTACTTGATACTACAAAGCTCGCGGAAGATCGCGTAAGTAGCAGCGGTAAATCATCGCGTACGAAGCGCGGTCGTAGCATAGGCTCTGTAGAGTTAGGCTTAGGGAATAGAACCTAAAAAGGGCGACGATTTTCTAAGTAAACTCCTAGGGAGACTACCTAAAAGCTAGATGGCTTAGGGGACCCCTTAGACGCTAATGCTACGTAGGTAAATTAAAGAACCGTAGGCGGCCATTATAAGGAATACTAGAAGCAGGCTAATAAGGAGAAGTTAGCTTGGGCTTCGGAAAACCTAAAGCCCTAGTAGCGCATCTCTTTTAACTGTAACTAGGGCCTAATATAGAGGGAGAGAAGAAACGCATTATAGTACACGTTGTAATAGATACGCCCTAGGGTAAAGTCCGCCTACGTGCTTTATATAACAATAGGTGCTAAATTAACCTTATTAATTAAGATGTCGTCCATAGGTTTAACCTGCCTATATACTATATGCTACGTTTACGTAAACCTATTGTATATTTCCTTAATAGCAACCAGATAATAATCTGGGATGCTTATAATCTGACGGTTACCACTAGCGACTTTTAGGGTACCTCTCGCACTATTGGCCCGCAGACCTTTTAGGGCGGCTTATTTAATGGTTATAATATAGTTCTTAGATGGGATTAGCTTGTGGAAGCAGATCTATTAATTAGCTTCTATTCTAGATAGTTTATCTGGGGTACTTCGGACCCTAGACGCCTCTAAATAGTTACCCTTAACGCTCTCCTAGCAGATATTAAGGCTGGTGAAATAGTCTATTCGCTATAGCTAGAAGACTCCTTCTTTACGCCGGTTGTAAATATAATAGAGGACCTATTATTACTGGCAGCAAGTACCCGTGTAGACCCTTCGGACGTAAAGACACCGGTTATAAATACAGTAGAGGACCTGCCGTTACTGGTAGCGAGTACCTATAAAGACCCTCCGGTGCTAGCGCAGATCACTTATATATAAGGGGGAGGTGATTAAAACCCCAAAACTATTGAGTATACTACAGCAGAGCTATATGTACTCTCTATGCGAGCATACCTGCGAAACATATATCGGCTGTACCCTTCTCTCTACTAGCTCCCGGAAGCACACTACTATATAATAGTTGCTTTAACCTCTATGGCCCCCGGCCTGCTAGAGGTATATAAGGAGGAAATTAATGTCTTCTTTAACGAGCTAGCAAGTATACTACCGCAGAACTTTGAGTACGACTATGTAATCAACTTAGAAGAAGGCAAGACGCTACTATAAATACCCCTCTATAACCTCTTATAGAAAGAGTTATAGATCTTACAAGAGTACCTAGATAGTGCTCTTAAAAAGGGCTAGATTAGGCCCAGTAAGTCGCCTATTAGAGCGCCTATCCTTTTTGTGCTGAAAGCAGACAGTATAATGCGGCTATGCGTCGACTATAGACGCCTAAATAAGATCATGATCAAAAATCGGTACCCCCTACCGCTGGTCGGCGAGCTCTTTAATAGGCTTAGCTATGCGAAGATATTTATAAAGCTGGATTTTCGTAATGCGTACTATAGGATTCGCATTAAAAAGGGAGACGAATAGAAGACCGTATTTAAGACACGCTACGGTCACTTTAAGTACTTAGTAATGCCCTTTAGTCTTACTAATGCCCCTATAACTTTTTAGAGCTATATTTATAAAGCTCTAGGAACCCTAGTAGATACTATCTATGTAGTTTATCTAGATAATATTCTTATCTACTTAAATGACGAGGATAAGCACGTCGAGTATATTAAGTAGGTACTGCGACAGCTCCGCGCTTGGGGCCTATACGCTAAACTATTAAAATGTATCTTTTATACTAAGAACGTTAAGTTCCTAGGCTTTGTTATTACCCCTAAGGGTATTATAATAGACCTTGACCGCGTAAAAGCTATTAAGGGATGGCCTGAGCCTAAGTCCTATAGGGATATCTAGGTCTTCTTTGGCTTTGCTAACTTTTATAGGCGATTTATCTGGAACTACTTAGATACCATATACCCCCTACACGTATATCTTACATAGGCATATCGCGACCCAACGTTAGATAGGGAGAAGAAGAAGAAACGCAAGTTAAAAGGGCCTACTAAATAGTATTAACCTTAGTCCTGGCCTAATGACGCGCAGCAGGCATTCCGCAAGCTACGCGCTGCGTTTATATAGGCTCCTCTACTTCGACACTTCAACCCTAATCTACCCCTAATAGTGATTACTGACGCTTCCGACTATACCTATAGTAATATACTTCTGCAGCCTTTAGGGCAGGGAGATTAACTCCACTAGTACCTAATCGCTTATTGCAGTTAGAAGCTTACTAGCCTAGAAGTACGGTATAATACGTATAATAAAGAACTACTCGCTATAGTGTAATGCTTTAAGACGTGGCGCTATTACCTTGAATATGCCGCGTATATAATGCGCGTGCTCTACGATTATAATAATCTTAGGTACTTTATAACCACTAAGAGCTTATCTACTTGCTAGGCCCGGTACGCTAAGGAACTAGCTAAGTTTAATTTTAAGATTAAATATAAGCTAGGTAAGACAAATCCTACTAACGCACTATCCCAGCGCCCGGATTATGCTAAAGGCTTTAAAAATAGCAGCAAGAGGACAATCCTTAATGCTATGCTGCCTATATTACAGCAAAAGTTACGGGTTATAGGCCTTATGGGCGGCCCTAGTGCTACTATACCAAACCAGCGAGTAGCATGCGTGCAGTATATAAGCGACCCTTACGAACTTGGCGCCGGCGGACCAGAGCGTCCTGCCATTCTCTCTAAGACCACTTCGACCAACCTGATAGCGCTTAACCCTAGGGAAGACCCCTTGGCCCAGGCTATAGTCCCCCACGATAACCTGGCGAGTCACCTGCATATCGCACGTTACTTCGCTAGCACTAACTTTACGCAGAGTCTCGTGCCATAGTAAGAGGTAGTAGTAGCTGCTTTAGCTAAAATAGCGTTTACGGAACAACCCCCCGAGTCACTAGTTAATTTCATTTATAGAGTATAAAAAAGGGACGCCTTTACACGCTTTATATATAATTAGTTAACTTAGGAATAAGTTCCTGCTAGTAATAAGGACTATACCCTTAATAATTAAGGATTTCTAAGGCAAAATAATAAGGTTTGGGTGCTAAATTGCACACTACTGCGACAGGAGATCCTTAAGCGGAATCATGACGATCCTATAGGCGGCTACTATGGTTTTAACCGTACTTTTAAGGTAATCGCGTGAAAGTACGCTTAGAACGGCCTTACCTAGGACCTCCGCAAATACCTAGATAATTGCGATGCCTGCTAACGCTCCAAATCGCGCCGCTATAAACCCTATAGTGAGCTGCAGCCTCTCTAGGTCCCCACCCGAGCCTAGCGGCATTATTTACTTAACTTTATTACGGATCTCCCAGAGTCTAAGACTCTTAATGGCGTAGAGTATAACTCTGTCCTTATCCTTATAGACCGTTTTATAAAGCTAGTGCGCTACTATCTAGTACGTAAGATAATTAATGCTACGCAACTTATAGAACTCTTATTTAGAGTCTTTGCGTAAATAGGGCCTCTAGATAATATCGTCTCTAATAGGGGTAGTATATTTATAAGCGAGTACTAGAGCACTATATGCTACTATCTTCGCGTTTAACGTAAACTTAGCACTATATTCCACCCGTAGATAGATAGTTAAACGGAGCGTTAGAACTAGGAGCTTAAGGTATACCTACGTATATTTACAAACTGGGAACAGTCTAATTAGGCCTCCCTACTTAAAGAAGCAGCCTTTGCCTATAACTCTAAGGTCTATACTATAATAAAGCGTTCCCCTATTAAGCTTGCTTATGGCTAGCTATTAAACGTCTTAGATAGAGTCCTAGACAGTGTCTAAGACGCCTAGTAAGGTAGAAAGGGGTCTGAGTTGATAAATGTCTAACTTATAAAGACGCATCTACAACGCCTGCGCCTTATACGTAAGGTAGCGGCGGCGTCAATAATATACGCCTAAAAGCTTTAGGTAAAATACTACAATTGTTACCATCTAGCTAAGCATTTCGCCGTTGGTAAACAAGTCCTACTCTCTTCTAAGAACATCTACACGAAACGTCCTTATAAAAAGCTTAACTATAAGTTTATAGGACCGTTTTAGATCCTAAAGCGCGTAGGGCAGTAAGTATATAAGCTAGAGCTCCTACCTGCTATAGTACGGCTCTACCTAGTCTTTTATATCTCCCTACTAGAGCCTTACAGGTCACGCCCTGGGTTTTAACCCCCGGCAGTAAAAGAGCTTAAGGAAGGCAGCTAAGAAGTAGAAGCAATTGTCACCCACTAGGATTATGCTGGATAACCGCAGTACCTTATTAAATGGCTAGGATAGCTAAATAAGTATAATAAATGGAAATACGAGATAGAACTTAAGAATTGTTAATAACTGCTAGATGAGTACCATAAGCGGGACACCCTAGCCTTATAGCCGAAGCGTAGGCGAAAAGTAAACGCCGCTGTTAAAATATAACCTGTATTAAAGCGGAGCAGAGGACGTCCTAAGGAATTAAAGAATAAGTAACGATTGCTATAAGAACTGCGGCGTATATATAGGGTGAAGTTTTGATTTATTAATATCCTATATAAGCCACACTCTAACGCAACCTGGTGATGCTGGTGACTCGTAGGCGAGGCCACGGCGTACGCCGGTAATAAAGCTTGATTTAGAAAGCACCCTTTCTAGACCTAGTCCGTTACTCTATGCTAGCTAAGTAGATTGCTTATATATTAGAGAACAGGCCCGTTTATAACTGGGGTCTATTTAACCGGGGTCTATGACCTACTAGTGACCCGCTAGTGGTAACCTATACTAATAACTTACACTATTCTACGTATATGCTATGTAGATAACGCGTAAGGTTAAAGCATAGGTTAGCGGCGGATTTAACGGGTATATAGCCTTGCCGTCCTAAACCTGGCTGTATGTAAGTAACCTATAACCTACCCGCGAAGTATATACGGCGCTACGCTGGTATAGCGTAAGGCTAAAGCAGGGTCAGCGGCGGGTTTAATAGGCATATAGCCTTACCGTCTATAAATCTGGCTGCATGCGAATAACCTATAACCGACCCGCGAGGTACCAGCGACCTACCTACGCAAGCGAGCTTTTGGAATATTTCTGGTCTACCGAATTCAGGCGACGGTATTAAGCTCCACTGGCTCTACCTATTAAATGGACTAATTAGGATTTTCTATGCTGGGTATATAAAATTGCTACTGGCTCGGTTAAATGCGGGGGAATCTTGGTAAGGCAAATCTGACTAATTAGACATCTTCGACCGCTGGTCGAAGTTCCTTAATATCTTTGCGCCGCGTATATATCTACCCGTCTCTCTATACGCAAAATTAAGACGCTCTTTCCCCTCTAAATTTTTTTCCTTACTAAGGTTTTTTATAGGGTTTTATTGAGGCTTAAGTATATAAAGGATTGGGGACGACCCTTTTTAAAGGGGGGGGCATTGTTAGGTGAAACCTAAGTAGATAGTTATATAACCGTAAGGTACGGGCGACCTGGGGCAACCTAGGGGTGACTCGCCCGTGAGGCACGTGCGCTACACGTGCCTAGGGAAAACCCTTCCTACCTCGTACACAGACTCCTCCTTTTCCCTTAAGGATTCGTCTCTGTCTATATAATATACCTATTGTTCTATCATTGGACTCCCTATTTATATCCTCACCTTATATAAAGCTTATAGGGACTACCTATAAAGTTCTATATAGGGTACTAAGTAAGGTCTAGGTTATATTCTTTCTAGCTAATATAATATTTTAATATTCCCCTTATAAGCTTATAGGAATACTTCTTTAATATTCTATTTATCGTCGCTATTAACTTAAATTAGTAGGGGAGGTTTATTCTTTTGTCTAGGCAATAGGTTATTTATAGCTTTTTATAGTTTATTTAAAGAGAAAATAGGGTAAACCTTAATTAAATCTAGGAGCTTTACTTTATATAAATTGCCTATCTTTTTAAAGACCTTATACGGTTCTAATATTTAATAGTTTAGCTTATAGCTAGGTCGTTCCGTCTTCTAATTCTTTATTATAACCTAGATTATATCTTCTAGAGTAAAGTTAGGCTCTCGCCTATACTTATTCGCCTACTACTACATTGATTTTTAAGCCTTTTTTAGATTTATATAGGCTACTATCTAGGCTTCCTTATAAAATAGTTTTTTGCGTATAGTCTAGGGTCCTTTTAATCATTCCTAGTTAAAGCTTATATAGGGTAAGTAGCCTATTTCTAGTTAGATAGGGGTAAATCCTGTGGAGTTATGGGGTAGGGTTACTTGGGCATAGTTTATTAAGGGTAGCAGTTTAGCCTAGTTATCTTAAAAGTAGTTAATAAAGGGCCGAAGTCTCTAGTCTAGGTATTAATTTATAATCTCCATCTAACCGTTTATCTAGGAGTAGTATACTATAGAAAGCTTTAGCTTAATACCTAAGATTTAGGTAAACTTATTCCAGAAAGCCGGTATAAATTACAGCCTATAACTAGATATAATAGTATTTAGTAGTCCGTAGATTTAGTAAACGTAGTAGATATACAATTAGGCCGCCTCTTTAATATTAATATTTTTATAATAGGGGATTAAAAACAGGCACTTACTAAAGCAGTTAACTAGGATTATAACTATATTATATTCGTTACGGTTTATAGGTAACTTATAGAAGTCTATAAAGATATACTACTATAGGCGTTTTAATATTGGGAGTAGTTTTAATAGTCCTAGGGTTTTATCTTATAGAATTATAGATCTACGGCAGCCGTCGCAGTTTTGTATATAACGGTTAATATTTATAACTTTTTGGGCTAGTAGTAACAGTTACTAATAATCTTACGGGTTTTATTCTTTTTAGGGTAGGCCGTAGAGACCTATATATATACTTTAGCAATAAGCTAAGTTTATAAGTTCTATTCCTTTACTACTACTAGCTATTTCTAGTGCTTAAGTAGTCCGTTTTTAAGGGATTATAGGCCAGTATTATCCTTTACCTTTTTATAATACTCCTATAGAGAAGGGGCCGTACAGTTTATTTATAGTAGTTTATTAATAATATTAAGTTCTATAGAATTAATAGGACATATCTTAGCGCTTAGGAGGTCTATATTTAGTTCTGCCTATTACAGCTCAAATAAATGCCTCTAAACCGAAGCTTAAACAAATGCTATATTACGAAGATACTAAGCTAAAGAGAAGGAAAAGGGGTCGCTAGGACCAATATAAACAAATATATAGGGTGAGCCGCTAAGGCGCTAGCTTTAGGCAGGCCAATCGCAGGTCGGCAGAATATGGCAGAATTTGGCAGGTAACATGCGATAGCGCCGTTACATTACCCCCCTCTTTAAAGAAAAGCCTGCCCTTAGGCTTAGTTAGAAATAGGGTAGCACTAGGCTTATAAATATAGGATTATAAAATATAAGATAAGGAGATAAAGGGGACACGAATACGTCCAGACTAAGTATAAAGGGCGATTATAGTCTAAGTAGAAGCACTAGGCTAGAAAGAGTAGCCGCTAAAAGTCTTAGCATAGATCTAACTAATTAGACAACTTTAACCGGCGGTCAAAGTTCCTGGACATCTGATATTTTACGGTACTGGCAGAAAACGGTAGAATATAGCAGAATTTGGCAGATAGCTATATTAGGGCTTTAGGGCGTTTTTATCCCTATATTCTTCTAGTAACTTATTATCTTTATTATACTAGCATTCTATCTATTTATCTAGGTACTTTAGGGGTTTAGGCGCATTAGGGTATTAGTTATAGAATTCTTTAAGCTTCTAAGGGCAGCCTATAAAGTTCCACATAGGGTACTAGGTTGGGTTAGGATCATAGCCCTTCCATTAGACACGGTATTTTAGCGTTCCCTATACTATCTTATAGGCCAGTATTTTATTAACCTCCTATTCACTATCACCGTTTACTTAAACTAGTAGGGGAGGCTCATTCCTTTATCTAGGTAATGGGTTATTTATAGCTTTTCGTAACTTATCCGGCGAGAAGATAGGGTAAACCCTAATTAAATTTGGGAGCTTTATCTTATACAAGTTACCTAACTTCTTAAGAACTTTATACGGTCCTGCTATCTAGTAGTCCAGCTTATAGCTAGGTTATTTAGTTTTCCAATTCCTTATTATAACCTAGACTATATCGCCAGGGGTAAAATCAGGCTCTTAACGGTATTTATTCGTCTGCTATTCTATTAACCTCTAAGCTTTTTCTAGGTTCTTACGGGCTACTGTTTAGGCCTTCTCCAATCATTTAGCGTACTATTAGGCCTTAGTATAGGATAGCTTCTCTTATATAGTCTAGGGTTCTTCTAGCCTTTTCTAGTTAAAGCTTATACAGGGTAAGTATTCTATTTCTAGCTAAATCGGGGCAAAACCTATAAAGTTATAGGGTAAGGTTGCTTGCGCGTAATCTATTAAGGGTAGTAGTTTAGACTAGTTATCCTAGAAATAGTTAATAAAGGGCCTAAGCCTCTAGTTTAGGTACTAATTTATAATCTCTGTCTAACCGTCTATCTAGGGGTAATAAGCCGTAGAAAGCTTTAGCTTAATACCTAAGATCTAGGTAAACTTATTCCAGAAGGCTAATATAAACTATAGCCTATAATTAGACATAATAGTATCTAATAGTCTGTAAATTTGGTAAACATAATAGATATATAGCCGGGCTACCTCTTTAGTATTAATGTTTTTATAACAGGGAATTAAAAATAGGCGTTTACTAAAGCGGTTAACTATAACCATAACTATATCATATCCGTTATAGTCCCTAGGTAGTTTATAAAAGTCTATAAAGATATACTGCTAAGGGCGCTCTAGTATTAGGAGTAGCTTAAGTAGTCCTAGGGTCTTATCCTATGGGATTATAGCTCTCTAGCAGTCTTCGCAGTTCCATATATATTAATTAATATTCGCAACTATTCTCGGCTAGTAGTAGCAGTAGTTAATAATTTTACGGGTCTTATTCTTGCTAGGGTATACCGTAGAGACTTAGCAATAAGCTTCGCGGATTAGTTTGGTCTGTAAATTGTTAATATTAGGGACTATAAGCCGCTCCTAGTATAGGAGCAATCCTTCCTCTATCTTAAAATTAGGGTTTCCTTTTACAGCTTATTTACGGAGGGCCCTTAGGGCATTAGCCGTGCGGTTTACAGTTAAAAGGTAGTTAATTAGCCCTATTAGCTTATCTAAGGACTTCTCTATTAGTATTAGCTTATTTTACTAGGAGTCTAGCTCCTTAAGGATCCGTAGGTCGAGCTGTTTTAGATAAAGGAGGGCGCGCGTCCAATATTGGGTCTTTAGCTTATCCTAGGGTCCTATATCTTATTCTCTTTAGGTTAAGGCATTAGCCTTAGAGTTTTACTTACTAGAACGATATATAATTATAAAAAAGAATTAGGAGAGTATTTTAGCCTACTAGGCCTATTATTTAGTAAGCTACTTTATAGTTATAAAGTACTCTAGGGCTTTATAATCTATATATATCTTAATCCAGGAATTTGTACCTTTAAGCTCTGCGCGCTATCAGGAGAGTAATTAAATAATAGCTAGCATTTCTTTATTATATACTTTATAGTTATACTTAGCCAGGTCTATTATCTTTAAGAAAAAAGCTATAGGGTACCATTCGCCGTCTAGATATAACTGTAATAGGATTCCCGCCATAATCCTATTAGAGGCGTCCGTTTATAGTATTAATTTAAGGTCCGGGTTATAATAATAAAGAATTAGGGAAGAGATAAGCCAATCCTTTATCTCTTTAAAGGCTTCTATATAGCTATTATTAAAGATAAAAGGCGTATCCTTCCTAGTTAGTTATATAAGAGGTTTTACCACAATTCCGTAGTTATAGATAAACTAGTAGTAAAAGTTACAAAAGCTAAGAAAGAACTAGATTTCTTTTACTATATAAGAGGGCTTTTAGTTACGGATTGCCTCTACCTTTTTAGGGTTAACCTTAATTCTTTCTATAGTTATAATAAACCTAAGGTATTTTATATGTTTTACCTTAAACTCGCATTTCTTAATATCAACTTATAAGCCCGCGTTCCATAGTCTCTCTAAAACCTTCTTAATATAAACTTAATACTTAAGTTTATCGTTTAAGTATATAAGAATATCATCTAAGTATACTATATAAAATTCATTAAGGTAATTAAAAAGAACGTCATTTATATACTTTTGGTACGTAGCCGGTCCGTTTATTAGTCTAAAAGGAAGAACTTTATATTTATAGGAACTATAACGGGTATAGAATATTATTAAATCTTCAGATATAAGGTCTATCCTAATTTGGTAGAAAGCTTAGCGGATATTAAGTTTAGTAAAGATCTTTACCTAGCTTAGACGTATAAGGGTCTTATTAATTAAAGGAATAGGATACCGGTCCTTTTAAGTAATAGCGTT
>Ga0307515_10004975_pt1 | contig 27110 bp, 22 predicted proteins | sample 17_EM_MG_FD_194513 | JGI IMG/M metagenome (GOLD analysis project Ga0307515, IMG submission 194513) | Populus trichocarpa ectomycorrhiza microbial communities from riparian zone in the Pacific Northwest, United States - 17_EM | ecosystem: Host-associated > Plants > Roots > Unclassified | place... | reverse complement strand
TATTAGTGGCAATCGTGTTGATTATTTTTCCATGTCAGGATTCTCGAGTGTAGGTAAAAAGAATAATAAATTCTTTGTTTTTCATTAGATAATTTTTTTTTAAAATTATCACCTGTTATTTTAATTATTAAAAATCTTATCTAGTCTTTAAAATATAAATAAGAGGATTGAATTGCGTATACAAAGAACATATCATCACTCCTAGTACACTACATCTAAAGTAAGCTATATTATTTATTTATTTGATTACTAAGAAACTGTTGTGTTTCTTTTAACTGTTGGTCTGTCAAATTGTAAAAATTGATCCACCCTAGTAGAGTAAACCATGACTTTATGGGTCAAACCTAGTCATTCTAGAATCCAAACATATTTTTGCATTTTTTTTTCTTTTAATATCGAGAATACTTCTTACATATAAGTTTGTAATCTTTGATATTAAAATAAACACATTGATTTTTTGGTGTTTTTGAAATATAGATCAAATTCTTATAGATTTAATAAACTTGTTATTAAATAAAAAAATACATGCAAAAACATTTATTTATATATATATTTTTTTATGCAAATATGTTTTTTATTTGAGAGACTTGGACATAAGTAATTTAAAAGAAATATTTAAATGTATTTTTGAAAGAAAGATTTTTATTGTTTTTTGTATTTTTTATAAAGAAAACATGTTTATTTAATACTGGAAAAATATCTTATGTGTAGATCACTCACAAATATTAAATAATAAGGGATAAAATATGAGAAATATAAAATTTGCAAATAGATCCCTTGAAGGTATAAAATTGAATAAATTTAAAAAAGAAAGGCTGTGTTTGACAAATACTAAAAAAGAGAAAATCAACACTACTGGAAAAAATGAATAAAACATGCTTGCCAAACATATCCTTAGTTAAAAATCAGAGACTTAAAAATTGTTTAAAGGCTGTGTTTGGCAAACATGCCTTAAAAATATAAAAATGCATTTTTTTTCATTTGAAAAATTCTAACCAACCAAACACGCATTTAAGCTTGATGGACTCAGCCCAACCACATGAGTTGGGCCTCCTAGTCCAAGCCCATAAGCCCAAAAACAAGACCCATATATAAAAAATATATATATATATATATCAAAAGAGATTTTCATTTGAAAATTCACCAAAGAACATAAAGAATAAGCTAGAAAACTAAAAAAAACCATGTTGGTTTTGACCAAATTGTGTCAAATAAAAGGCGCAAAAACATTGAGTATGGAATATTAAAGCATAATTATGCATGAAATGAGAACAAACAAACCATAAATTACATGAGTAAAAGACAACAACATTTATCCCTAATATAGACATTTAAAGGTGTTATGAATTGATTGATTGATCCAAAGCAAGCTCTAAATGGATAAAATAAAGGTATAGAACGATGATGTATGAGCTATAGCTTCGAATGAAGCTCAACAGAGAGGCTAAAATTCCAAGAAACAATAAAACATAAATCTGGGTTCAAGAACACCAAGAACATGAATAAAAAAAATCAACTTAAAATTAGACAATAACAAACAAAAACCTAGATAGACACATAAAAAACCAGAAATAAGGCTTAAACATGGTATACTTGGCTTCAATATACTTTTGGAAACCTCCAAAAACAACTAAAATTCTAAAAAAAAACACATAAAAGAATGCAATAATACTTGTTTAAAAAATTCAGAAACATCCTTCTTTTTGTTTTTCTTAAACACTATTATATTGATCTAACAAACATTCCTAACCAAAACTTGACAACTTAGCCTTTTTTACACTCAATAACACACTAGAAACAACTTGTAATCATAATCTTGACCAATCAAAGGTCTTAACATATATATAAAAAAGGAATTCAAACAAATAAACTTAAATTCAAGACATCAAAAATAGATAGCCATATCACTAGCATTTTTACAAGATATTCTATTAAACTCACTTCTACTCAAGGCACAATACAAAGTGTTCATAGTCTTAGCATCCATAGAAAACAACTTCTTATCATCCATAGAAAACAACTTCTTATCATCATCGGTATACTCACTTCTAGGTTTAGGAATCATTATATCATTTTTCATCTTAGTAGGCTTCTGAGGTCTATTTTCAATAAATAGTCATAAATCATAATCAATATATTGAAGATATATAATCATACTAGCTTCTGATAGGCATAATCATTACCTTCAATGAAAGGTAGCCTAGAGATTGATGATCCTTCATTTTAAACATTAAAACTAGTAGTTGTCATTCTCCTCAAAGTCTAATCAAACTTATATAAATGAGAACTAGGTTCTGATATCAATTGTTGTTCTAGGATTAAAGCAACACAAACACTTAAAAATTAGGTATGTAAGGTAAAACTATAAATTAAAATCTTTTTACCTAATAACATGCAATTCTAAACACTCAACCAAATACAGAAGCAATAATCATTAAAAATATGATAATTAAAGAGTGAGAGTTTAGAGAAATTGCACCAAGACTTATAGAGGTTCCGCAAATCGCCTACTTCTCTCCTTGAACTTTCATTCAAAAGTTTCACTATCACACATCGATCTTAGCGGGTGAGACCGAACCAACACAAAAGTTTTGCAGGTGTAAGATCAAACTTAATCCTTTTGTGGGCTTATGATCAAACCATTATCCCTAATCTTTTTATGGGCTAAAGACTAGAAAACCTTTCATTAATACTTGTAGAAGGATAAGTATTAAACCACTCATAATTTTGTCTCTATGAGACTTTCCCAAGTGTTTAGAGTGTCACTTACACCTTCCACAATATATTCTCTTAATAGAGTTGATTGGAATAATAATTAAGTTTTTTAGGAGGATTTTACCAATTCACACCTAACCTTGATTTTTGATGATTACAAATGAAATAAGGGTATTATATTTTGTTGTTTTTTTATAGGGAGTATGCTTAGATTTTTACCTTAGAAGTTTCACCCTTGATATGAGAAAGTAAAAGGCTATGTATAGCCTTAAAAAAGAAACTAGTCGTTAGACATAGGTTTTTGCCCATTAGCAGCATTGGTTAAACCGTTTTATAATCGGTCAAACTGTTTTTGAAGAACCCTAAGAGTTTCTAGAAATATTCTAGAAACAAACTAGTTATTTTAAGAAACGGTCTGGCCATTTTTCAAAACGGTTGAACCGTTTTGGCTACTATTTTGTCATTTTTAAAATGATGAGACCATTTTGGGTACTGTTCAGATTTTATTCTATTTTTGTGTTTTGGTCTTTTCTTGGTTTTTTTTTTCTTTTTTTTGTTCTTTTGGGTTTGTTTAGGTTGTGTGTGTATTATAAGGTGTTCTAAACAATTCTAGTGCTATTTGGAAAAATATTATTACAAATTCTTGATCAGTAAAATCAATATCGTTATTTCTACAAGTTTTTCATTCTTAACCTTCGCAAATCATTTCCTTACTTGTTTGAAGATTTCTTAAATGTAGTAAACCTGTGTATATCATTCCAAGGATATGTGCAAAAAAAAAAAAATATATATATAGGGGGGGATATTAACATAACGTTATTTATAATATTAATAATGTGATATGCATTTATTAAAATTATATCAAACCAATATTTTTAGCCTAAAATGCTTGGTCTCTCATTGTGTGTCATTATGTTTCAATTGGTCTCTCGGTGTGTGTCATTATGTTCAATTTTTTCCTTAAGTCTTCACTATCAGGTGGTAGGTAGGGGCATTTATACACCTTATTATAAAGCATGTCTTGGGTTTTTGAACCATCCATTTTTCTTTCCCATGGTTTATATATCATTTCCCAATACAAGTATCCATTACCAGCTTCAGTCTTCGCTGTGGTCAATCCTCTCTTTTTTTGCAACTCTCCCTTTCCAATGAGCTCACCAAGCTTTGGAGTAGTTACTGTTGTAGTGACTTGAAGAATATATCATTGTCCACTTTCTTTTTTCTTTTTTTTTCAATCTAGGGTATTTGATCAATGAGCAGGGGAGAGGAGAGAAAAAAAAAAGATGCTGATGATCCAACTTCCCCTCACTTGGACCATCTTTGAGTCTGACACCATATTATTAATGTTGTCCCAGGCACCTTGCGATGAACCCTGTAATTGTACAGGATGCGCATCTAATGCATTGATTAATGATGGGTTGAGAAAAAAACCCATTGACATACCTCCGAGCTAGAAACATACCTTCTACATATTCATTCCCTATTATTAAAAAACTGTACAAAGTAAATTGAGGCCCCGCCATACCTCCGAGCTTTGCTCGATTGCAGACATCAGAAATCGAGAAAGCCCACCTGGTTTAGCGGGGTTGAAAGACTTAAGGTCGAACTATGGCTTCTATACTTTTGATTAGAACTGACTACCTATATATGTACTAATCAAAATTTCCTTAATTCTAAATGAATGCCACTTGACAAAAGCACCATAGCTTAAGTGAATGGTGCCACGAGAGGAGGCATGCAGGACCCAGCTCACGACGTCGTTCGTCCGTAACATATGGATGCAACATATAGATTTTTTGCCCATTTCTCCTGCAAGGCCCAACTCAAATTTTAGATCCTCAAACATGAATCAGTCTCGAAGAAAAACTTGATGCTATGTCAAAAGATAGACAGCAACCTTAACATGCGTGCTAGGAAAAGCAGAGGTTCGAAGGGTCTCCTGTGCTTCATCTGTATGTTTCCTTTTTGGCAAACTCAGAACGAAAGCCGCCTGGTCCCAAGTTGCTGCAGTTGCTGTGATACGATATCCAGAATCCCACCGTAGATGTATTCCTTCACTAGGATACAGGAAATCAAGTTCAACCACCTGAAATTTAATACAAAATTTAGTTCACCATCCAGGCCTACAGTTTATTAGGATACAATATCTGTAGATCAAAGATGACCTGCTTTGCAAATCCTGCACCACGGGACATGACAACTCCCCATCTACTCCCCGAGGTGGCCATTGCAGTGACATAAAAGCCCTCCTTCCATTTTTTATTAATCCATTTAAAAGGAAATGAATCACTAATTTTATAAGACTGTTGCATATAACTGGTACCTGAACTCCAAAGGAATACAAGTCAGACAAAATTGAAGTGAAGACATAAAAAACTAAACATTCAAACAGTTTAGACTGACCCTTAGACATTACGATTAATGAGCTTCCATTGTTCGCTCCAGCAATTGCACTGATATAATAATTCTTTTCCCAGTGTTCCATTATCCATTCCTTCACACAATCAAACATAATAATTCAATAGTTACTCTATTTGTTTAGAAGTTATGTCAAGGAGAAACTTATCTCCAAAGACCAACAACAAATTCAGAATATCAGCTGTGGAAAACAGCTTCAGGTAGGTAAAAGGTATAAGCATGCACCTTGTGTAGAAAATATGGTGAGAGCTCATAGACTTGTGCGGAATAATTTGCACCAGCATCCATAATAATGGCCCATTGATTTTGACATGAAGCTACACTGCTAATAAATAAGCCATCCTCGTTTCCTTTTTCGATGTGCTGGCCAAGCCTTGCATCAGCCACATTATAGTGATACCTACAGAAGCAGGTTAAAATTCTTAAACTGATCTAATTTGAGTTAATCTGATCACTCCATCCTAACAGCATGGAATTGAGATCGTATTGAATAAGCAGGAGAGCTTTAAACTTTAAAATATTTGGAATCAACAAAAGACCAACAGTGCATATCAGACTCAAAAAAGTGACCAATCTAATCAACAAAAAAGTGCTGAGCTCGTGGGATCCGGGCGGTCCGGGGGGGACCACCATGGCTCCTCTCTTCTCGAGAATCCATACATCCCTTATCAGTGTATGGACAACTATCTCTCGAGTACAGGTTTAGGTTCGGCCTCAATGAGAAAATAAAATGGAGCACCTAACAACGTATCTTCAAAGACCAAGAACTACGAGATCGCCCCTTTCATTCTGGGGCGACGGAGGGATCGTACCATTCGAGCCTTTTTTTTCATGCTTTTCCTGGAGGTCTGGAGAAAGCTGCAATAATGGCTAATGACTTCAGGCATAGTTTATACCTTTGTTTCATTGATCTATGTGCATTGTACACACTAATCCATTGTGTTGCCGGCATGCCCATACGAACCTTCTTCTTCAGTTGTTCATCTTCCTCATCCATAGTCAACCCTCCTCTCTTGTGACCAACCTGATAAATAAGCTTCACAAGATCAAGAGTACAAATTAAACACATGAATTCAAAACTTGAAGTGTCAGTTCATTAAAAATAAAGTTCATAAATAAATATGTCCAACTTAAGAGAAAACAAGTAATAGCAAAAAAACAGTGTGAACATCCCATGCACCTTCTGAGCACCTTCTGTGTTAAGAGGTCTAATATCTGGATTTGTGCCAACAATTCCATCAAAGAGGGAAATGCATTTTGCATAATCAGGTTCTTCATCAAACTTTAAGTTCACTACATATTCAATGAGCTGTTTGAAAGGCTGTGGACAGAAGCAACAAAGCGCCTCTGAGGTTGTTGCCATCTTCTTCTTGCAAACGACAAACCCCTTGTTTTCTCCCTAAGAACACCATAATGTTATAAAAAGAAAAGAAAGCGAATAACATATGCAAAATAAGTGAAGTTTCAGTTAATTGTTTTTGCACATGTGAACCAGAAGGGACAAACATTTTACCCAGCTAAGAAAAAGGACCTACCTGGTACCCTTGCCAAGGTAAGCGACCACGGAGAAGAAAAATAAGTGTGTAAGCAAGTGATTCCAAATCATCCCTCCTGCTACCAGTTCTCCCTAAATGGCCATGCACGCTAGCATATCGCACTGTTCCCCTGCCCAAACAAGTAATGACAAAGCCAGCAATCAAGAAAAATTAAATAAAGGAAATGTAAAGAAACGGTAAAATAATTCAAGCTTAATACCAACAATTATGCAAGAGTCGAACCTGAAAACATCTGGCTTTTGGTCATACTCAACATGCAAACCAGTTGAACTATCCCGCCATCTAGTAGCTGAATGACCAGAACAATTCAGAAAATTGCAGTTCAACGAAGACAGTTGTTTCAGAATCCCCAAAAATCAACAGTTTAAAGTAAAAAGATGAACATGGAGTTTCTCCAATTACCCAATCCAAGATCAACTAGAAATAATTTTTTCTCCTTAGGAGTTCCCAGAGGACCAAGCAGAAAATTCTCAGGCTTTACATCTCCATGGACATAACTGCAGAAATATTTTGTAATCTAGTCTGAGAATCACAAATTTTTAATTTGAGAATATAAAAGTAAAAAAAAAGAGAGATTAGTCACTCATAACATAGATAGCCAACTAACAGTTCCACAATTAAAAGTGCTTATTTTCCAGTACACAAACCAGACCAAACCCATTCAATTCATCTTATCAAAACTAAAAAAGAGAGATTAATGACATGCAACAAAAAGCTTTTACCCTCTGGAGTGCATCTTTTCCAATATGGATATGGCTTCAATGGCAATACATGCAACCATTTCAGTGGACATTCTGCAAATAAGAACATGCCTTCATTTAGCACGGATCTGGACAAAAGATAAAATAAAAGACAACAGAAATAGAACAATTGAACTCACAAGTTCGAGTTAAAGTTATTGTTCCAAACATCCCACAGGCTTGGACCCAACATATCCATAACCTACATGGCATCAGAGTTTTCTGTTAGAAACAATTCTAAAACCAGGCGAAAATAAGCTATAGAGACCCAACAGTCTAGAGCCAGGCAACAAAAGCCAACAATAGCATACCATGACATAATAGTCACCTTGCCGACCCTTATAGTGTACTAGTGGTACACCATGACTGCCACCAAGAGTACTGTGCAAGGGACAAAAAGCAATGGATTCATATTATTCTGCTGAAAAAAAGAAGAAGAGGAATATGCAAGTCAAAAGAAAGCATGATAGATATAATCAAATACTCACTCATAAACTTGCCACTCGTTAGGTGGTCTATAATTACATCCTTTACTACTCTTATGCTCGAATTTTAGTGCCACCTAAAATCCAAAGTTCAAAGGTGATGGTATAAGAGTGAGATGAATTATCAGATCACACTCAAATCATTCAGACATATATGTATTAAGAAAAAACCCAGGTATACCTCTACAGCTCCTGCACCAGCTTTCTCATTTTTATTTACAGCAGAAACACGTCGACCAACATACACTTGACCAAAGCCACCCTTTCCCAACTTTGTTTCTACTCTGTACACTGGGGAATCCTCAACCTGAACCTGCAGCACCATCACCAAGAAATTAATTTCATCCACAAGAGATTCAGGGAAAAAGGCAAAGGGGGGAGAAGGTAAAATGCTGCCATAATTCAGCAGTCTGCAGAATGAGAAAATGGTCATCATTTCTTTCCCTACATGTCTAATCACATTACATTTTTTATCCCTGAATAAGTGAAATATTAGAGGAAGACTATCCCAATATAAGTGATTGATCAATAACATCATGAACAGAAAACACTGCAAATTTTTTCATGTTGTCTCCTAAATTACTAGTTACTTTTAGTAACCAGGTCATTACCATATAATGCATGCTTATTCCAGCAGATCCAAAAAAAAATAATTTAAAAAATAACAATAGTAAGACAAAACAAACAAGCAAGAAAAGGAGAAGGAGACAGCAAATGGGGTAGACATAGTTGCGATGAAGTGCTTCCAAGCAAACCAAAAAACTTCCAACTTTTACTGAAAAACCAAGGAGAAAAATATTGAGGTCATTTAAAACAAGACTTGCATTTTCTATGAAAAAAATGGCACAATAAAATGGCAATTAGTAAAAGAGAATTAAAATTTCATGATTTTTAATGATAATCAAGTTGAGTGCATTATTGGGAATGACAAAAGAGACAAGGAGGAAGGTAAAGAGTGTGTGCCACAGGAAAAAAAACACACTAGAAATGTATTTGAAAAATGCAGACAATACTCTGTCTACAAGAACAGTTAAGAATTATGCTTTCCATCAATGGTAGAAAAAAGAAAGCATTGTAGCTATTCTAAATCCTAGAAATAGTGAAATGAACTATCAAAAGAAAATCGATACTGCAAATGGAAAAAAAAAAAAGAACATTCATAATGAATTGTGTTCACCAAAGACAGATGATTTTTAAAAAAATCTCACAAAAATAGGGTCTTTAATCCTTGCTGACAGATGAGAAATACAAGAAGTTTCATTATCTGAAAAAATGATAACTTGCTGCGGAGTAATGCACCAAAGTGATGTTAGCACTTTCTTGATACTAGAAAAACAATTTTGACTACATAATAACAGTGAATTAGTCATAGAAAAAACAAGCCAGAAAGGGGCTTGGACTGAGTGGACTTCCTGCTCACATTCACACTCGCAAAGGCACTAATTTGATTGGATAGACTGCCTAGACTTTCTAAAAAGCATTGGCTTGCAACTGTTGACCGGCTGGGGACTGTATGAGGGTGTCTATTAATAGTGAATGCCTGTTTGGCATTATGGTAATGGTTGGTTTTCAAAATGCTTTTCGCTTGGAAATGCATAGAAATAATTTTTTTAAAAAGAAAAATTGTTTTTGACATCAACATATTCAAAAAATATAAAAACACCAAAAACTTAATTTGAAGAAAAAAATTCAAATTTTTGCAAAAACACTTTGCAACCACAAAAACAAACGGGGCCTTTAAGTAGAACCAGAATGAAGTGGCGATGAACTGTTTCTTGAACCCCGTGAAGTCGCCGCCGCCGCTGCCGCCACCAACAACAATGTCCTTAATTCTCTCCATGTTTCCCACTAATACTTGATTTCTTTTAATAGTTGATGGGTAGATTTTCTTGACTTTATTGGTATTTCACTTTTTAATTCCATCGTGTCAAGAGGCGCTCACTTGCCTAGGCGCTCCAAGCGAGAAAAGGGGAGACCTAGCGCCTTTTATTTTTTCAGATGAGGCATTTTATCTAGGTGTTGCATAGGCACTCACTTGGAATGCAAGCACTAGGTGCTTGTTTCAGCACCTGGTCAAAATATATGTTCTTTTACCCCTTTTTTTAATTGATATGTGTTTTTAACCTATTTGTCCATATTCTTTTTATCGACCACCAAAAATAATTAAAGGGTATAATTGTAAAAGTAAAGGGTAGGACTAAAAAAAAAACAATATCATCAAAATGGATGATGACACTTTAGCCTTTAGTGACGTGGCAAGGGCAACTAGAGCTGAAGAACCTAGAAAAAACATCAGGCAGGAAACAAAGTTGAGAAGCGTAGGAGGACCATCAAGTTCAAAATGTAGACATGAAGTGGGATCAAGTTATAATTCTAAAGAAGTGCATTATAGTTTAAGAGATAATGATTCAAATGATAATTTTGAAATGGAGCATATTGGCGACTCAAGTGAAGGAGATGAAAGGATAGATGATGATGTGTTGAAAGATTAATAATGATAATATGTAAGTTTAACTATTTTAATCTACTTACTCTTTTAAATTGTCTTATTTTGTTTTTAAGGGTGAATAGTAGTACTTTTTATTACTATGTTAAAATATTTCAAGTTTCACTTTGATTTTCTAATCTTATTTTTTTAACATATATATTTGTGAATTTATAGCATAGCACCTTGTTTTATTCAGGCGCAGTGCTTTGGACATTTGACAGGTTGTCAAGAGGGGCTAAAGCACTTGCCTATGCACTCCAGGCAAGGCGAGGAGAAACCATCACCTTTTAATTTTCAAGGTGGCACTCACCAGGAGTGCAAGCACCAAGTGACTAGTCAAAATAGATGTTCTCTTTATATATCCATCTGTTATGCTGCCGAAAATTGTACTTTTTTTTTTTAATAAAAGAACATTTTTTTAAAATCTCAAATTCATCACTTATCAAACTTCACAATTGATTTTGTTTTCTTGCCGTGTTTACTGTTTCTGAAACTTTGGTGTATTCTTCTTCTTCTTTTTATAATCAACTTAGTTTATTCCAAAGTTTAGCATTTTATGTTTAACTAGTTTAATTTACTTGCTCTTTTAAATTGTCTTATTTTGTTTTTAAGAGTAGAGTGAATAATATAACTTTTTATGACTATGTTAAAATATTTTGAGTTTCACGATTTCCAATCTTAATTTTTAACATGTATATTTGTGATTTATATATTATAATATTATACATATATTTTATTTGGATTTATAGCATAACACCTTGTTTGATTCAAGTGAGTGCTTAGGCATGCAGGTGGTGCTTCAGCATGTTTTCCTTTGACAACACTGGCTAGAGGCACATTTGGCAGCCCCACTTTTCCAAAGAATGAGTTACATCTTTTAGTTTGTTTGTTTCTTCTTCATTTATTTTTTTTCTTCATCACTTATGTGGTCTCTTTCAAGAGCACTTTAGTAATTACACTGTGCTTTTGAAAAGGAAAAACTTAAAATACCCCGGACCAAAAGTTACAAAAATTTAACTTTTAAGGGTATTTTAGACATTATATTATGCAAATAAAAAGTAAAAAGACCATTCCACCCCATCCAAGCTTGGGATGACAAATTGATCTTGTTGAAAAGAGGATTTTTCCTTTGGAAGCAAGTTTTATGTTTCACTATGAAGGGTAAAATGGTCATTTCACTGTGCAAATCCCACAGTGAAATGTGAGGCCCTTCACAATGAAACATTGAGCTCTTTTTGTTTAATGTATAATAATTTGATATAATAATAATAATAAAAGAAACAAATCAATTAGTTGAGTACTAACTTCAATACAAATAAGATAACGATATCAATAAATATTACCATTGAATAAAAGTAAAAGAAAAAAAGAAATTGATATGGCATATCTTATTTCTTCTTTACCTATTGTGTTCTCTCTTTAAATATCCATGTGTTATGTTATAAAAAATTTTACTTTTTTTTTATAAAAGAACATTTTCTCAAATCTCAAGTTCATCATTTATCAAACTTCGCAGTTGATTTTTTTTCTTGTTTATTGTTTTTGAAACTTCAATTTCAAACTTCACACTTAATTATTTTGTCTTGTCGTGTTTACTGTTTTTGAAACTTTCAGTTTATTCCTTTTTTTTAATCAACTTAGTTTATTCCAAACTTTAGCATTTTAAATTTAACTATTTTAATCTACTTGCTTTTTTAAATTGTCTTATTTTATTTTTAAAGATGAATAAAATGACTTTTTATAACTATGTTAAAATATTTTGAGTTTCACTTTGATTTTCCGATCTTAATTTTTAACATATATATTTATGATTTATATATTATAATATTATACATATACATATATATTGCCTTGTTTTATTCAGGTGCACGCCAGGCGCTTGCATTTGACAACCTTGACACCTTAGGGTGCCTGGTGCTTTGGCAACATTGTTTAATTCTAGTTCTATTCTTGTCCTTCTGTTGGCAACCATAACTTTTTATGAATTATAGATTAGACAGAATTATCTGGAAAACATAACTTTTATGTGTGGGTAGGATCTAGTGGAGAAATCTAGAAATATTTGGGATATCTAATTAAACAAGCTAGTCAATACAACAAGGGTGCATTCAACTGTTGCTTTCTACTACACAAATGGGGCCCACATACTAAGACATCTTTCCAAAATTTTCTATAACTCATCTCAAACCTTTAGAAATTATATTCAATATTCCGGTTTGAATCTTAAGCTTTCTTATTTAACTCTACCATCTAACATTTCATACAACCATCCCATCAATCCAACAGGGAATCCCATTTAGGAGAAACATTGACTTAAATGGACATGGCTTTAACAGTTTGGGCATTGTCCCATAGTTAAAGGGCTAGAGGGTGCAGTGTAACTACCTTTGCAAAGTAGTTTTCACTTTTCTTCTGCATTGCTCTCATCTATTTTCCTAATCCTCCTTTTTCATTGAAAATTACCAAATATCAATTCCAATATATAAAGCAAGAACAGTACTTGAGACAAGATACATAATGCAATGTTTAGTTGTTTACAAAATTCTTCCACTATTCCAGTTTCTACAAAGAAAATTATAGTTAGGAAACCCATCTTCCCAACACTTTTGTGGTTCTTCCAAGAAAACTAAAAAAAATTCTGCAACCCTCCTCTAAAATATACGTCAGAAAACTAAAAAGACTCCGTCTTGGCATTGCTTAATTTCAAGAGTTGGCAAAAAACAAAATTACAAATTTTTGGATTGAACAAGTAGCATTCCAGCAAAAACAGGTTTCTACAATGGTCTCAATCTCATATGCAATCAGCAGAATCAACATTAACTATTCCTACCTGGTTGTTCAATCAGAATCAGGTACAGTAGAGGAAAATATAGTAATTATGAGCATTATTTATTCCTATCTAATTGTTCAATCAGAATCACACAATAGAGAATAATATAGTAAATATTAAAATCGCTAGTAGTCGCGGTTCAGCCATACCGCGGTGAATTTCCTCAATCCCCTTTGTTAATCACAAAGACAATAGCGATCACCATCACCCAACTTTTAAAAGCTAAAAAAAACAAAATCAGATTAACAAAAAATAACCTGGTCGGGTATCGGAGCAGAGGTTCCCTCATCCTCTCCGCCAGCAGCAAGTGGCTTATCATTACCTTTGCCACCACTATCAAACACATCCATCGGCTTCTTTTCTCCAACAAACTCTAAATCCCTTTTCTCCTCCTCCTCCTCCTCCTCTTTCACCGTCCCCACCACAACAGCAACAGCAACACCCGCACCCACTACTACCCTCTCATTGCCGGCTTTCTGTTCCTTATCCAATGCCGCCCCCGCTGCTGCCCGCCTTCTCCTTGTCCTTGTCGCAATCGGCTCTACTACTTCGTCTGGATTGTTCTTGTGCTCCTGATGCATCTTCTGTTTATTTTCTTGCTTCGGTGTTGCTTCTCCTCCCCGGCCTCTGAGCACTTGACTACGCAGCACCGGCATCGTTCATTCTTTGATTCCAATTATCATCCACAATTTTAAAACAAAAGGAACCAGAACCAACAAGAGTCAAGAAAAACAATCACAAGCGCGTAATGAAAACGACGCCGTGAGTGCTAGAATTTGATCATGAAAATTAAGAATTGGAGAATCCAGTCGATTAGAAGATTGAGGAATTAGGGATTCCTTTTTTCAATTAGGGATCTGTTGTTCTTGGTGACAGTGAAAGAGCAAATCTTGAGAGAGAGAGGGAGGGAAAGAGAGAGGGAGGTTGATTGAATTTTTATATCTGGAATATTAAAACGTTGTTTAATTACGTGGCGGATCCTTCGACGTTGATTTGGAAGAATTGAGAGGTAAGATTTGCGGATTTATTTTTTTAGGAAAATTAAGATAATAAAGATACGTGGTTGAATTACGAGAAAGGGCTATGAGTAGGGGTTTATTTTCCTATTCTCACAAAAACCCTGACCTAGAGCCAAGGCAAAGATGACGAGCCCATCCTGTTCCCCAGTTTGTCTTCCTCAATGTACAAAAGGGCTCGGTAGCGTGTGGGTAGGTACATGGTTTCTGTGGTGGGGTGTATTGATCTGCGCCGTTCGATTTCTGATCTTTTCATTCAATGTACAAGATATGATTGTGCTCTCTGAGGTCAGCTCAGGGTGGGCAGGTCGTTTTTTTTCAAATTTTTATTTTCACCCGAATATGAAAATCTTAAAATTAATAAAGGGATGTGTATTGATCACATATTTAATTATTCATCTCCTTCTAGTCTATTAAGTTAATTCACGATTATTTTTTTATTAAATTTTTAAAATAAATCATTTTAATTATAAAAAAATATAAAAAAAAAGGTGTTCGTGAAAAATAAAAGAATGTTGCGTTGTCAACTCTGTTTTTATAATTGAACTTGATGATTATATAAGTTGTGAAACAGTAAGGTTGGAACAAAAGCACATCAATGTTGTTTCACTCAATGATTTAACTAAGCTATGCATGTTTACCACAAGGAGAATAAAAGAGAAAACAATTGTTTTGAATTTTGTACAGTTTATTCAATTTTCAGAACTCATTATATACAGAAGGCATAGTCACTAAGTATGGAAAGCTTGTAAAGGAGAATACAGAAATTTATCATTGATTCTAGCTGATCCCTGATTCTAGCTTATAGTAATAAAGAAGAATACAAAAACTGACCCCTGATTCTAGCTTACGGTAACTAATCCTTGATTGTAGCTTATAGTGATTTGCATATCAGCTGTCATGAATCCTGCTGTTGCATGAGTTTGTCCTGCAATAATTATTTACATGAGTTGGCAGTGTGTTCCTCCTTGATACGCCCCCGCAAGAACGAGCTCCCATCGGTGAGACCGATCTTGTGCTTAAGGAAATCTGTGCGCTGCCTGGAAAGACGGTGAGTAAGTCTGCAAGTTGATCGTTTGTGTGAACATGGCGAACATTGAGAGATTTTTTTGAATCAGGTCCCGAACAAAATGCAAGTCAATTTGGATGTGCTTCATTCTTGAATGTTGAACAGGGTTGAAACTAAGATTGGTTGCACCAAGATTGTCACATAAAAGCAACGGAGGCTGAGGAAGAGAAAACTTTATTTCAGTAAAGAGTGATAGTATCCACAAAGATTCAGAAGCAGCTGTTGCAAGTGCACGGTATTCAGCTTTCGTAGATGATCGTGCAACGGCACGTTGCTTTTTGGAGCTCCATGAGATGAGATTCGAACCAAGCATAATTAGATAAGCTGAGGTAGAGCTGCGGTTATCCAGATTTCCAGCCCAATCCGCATCTGAATAACATGTAAGAGGAGGTTTAACATTTTTCTGTATTGAGATGCCATGAAAAATTGTATTCTTCAGGTAACGCAGCAACTGTTTGGTGGCAGTCTAGTGATTTGTAGAAGGGCAGTGCATGAACTATGACAATTTGTTGACTGCAAAGCTGATGTCGGGTCGAGTGAGTGAAAGATATTGCAATGCTCCAATTACCTTACGATATTCAGTAGGATTAACAGCAGCTGAGCCATCGTTTAATTTCAGGGAGACCGAAGTTGACAGTGGAGTGGTGACATCTTTTGCTCCATTCATGCAAGTTCTGGCAAGAAAGATCCTAGATGTATTTATGTTGAGTGAGGAACAACCCATTCTGCGTGGGAATAACTTCAATGCCAAGGAACAAATGCAAGGGTCCCAAGTCTTTAAGAGAGAACTTCCTGCCAAGTTGTTGTATGATACTTACAACAAAATGAGAGTTATTACCGGTGATAATTAAGTCGTCAACATACACCAGAAAATAAACAATAGTTGACACAACAGCATATACAAATAATGAAGAATCAGACTTGGTATTGACAAAACCGAATTCCAGTAGAGCTTGTTTGATGGCAGAATACCAAGCACGCGGTGCTTGTTTAAGACCATAGATTGCCTTTTTAAGGCATCAAACATAATTTGGTGAAGAATGATCCCGAAAACCGGGAGGCTGTGACATGTATACTTCTTCTGTAAGATGGCCATGAAGAAATGCATTATTTACGTCTAACTGATGGAGAGGCCATCTATGCATCACAACAACAGATAAAATGGTGCGAATGGTCACTAGTTTTACTACAAGACTAAAGGTCTGAGTATAATCCAAACGGGTCTTTGATTAAAACCTTTTGCCACTAATCTGGCTTTAAATCTGTCAATTGATCCATCAGCAAACCGTTTTACTCAAAACACCCACTTGCATCCAATAATATTGCAGCCCTTGGAAGGTGGTATCAGATGTCATGTATCATGGCGCATAAGAGCTATAAGCTCAAATGACATTGCATCACGTCACTAAGGTTCAGTTAAGGCCTGAGTCACCGAAGTAGGTTCCAAAGATGGAGGTAATGGGTGTTTGGTGACCATGAACAAGCTTTTAAGCTTATAGATGTTGTTCATAGATCGGGTGACCATATGATGTGGACGAGGTTCAGTAGTAGGAGGTACCACAGGTGCATGACTAACAGTTAAATTTTGAGAGGAAGTTTCGGTTTAAGCAGAAGAAAGTGGAGAGGGACATACCTGTGAGGGAACTTATGTTGGAAGCGAATCTACCAAAGGTGATGAAGGAGCAGCGGTACCTAGTGCAGAATCAGTTGACGCTGGCGGTCGTACAGGATGTAGTAGTGGCAGAGACATGGCAACCGGGTGGGAAGCACTGAGAGCACTGGTGGCAAGTTGGGACTTTTCAAGAGGACGAGAATTAGTTTGAGCCATAGGAAAGACAGTCTCATCAAAGAGCACATGTCTGGAGTGATATATTTTTCTGCTAAGGAGATCAAGACACAAATAAGCATTTTGGGTTAAAGAGTAACCCACGAAGACACAGGACACGGCTTTGGTCTGAAGTTTATGTGTATTGTAGAGTCTTGACAAAGGATAGCAAAGACACCCAAACTGTTTGAGTTTCATGTAGTTGGGATTCTGATTGAAAAGCAGCTCAAAGGGTGTACATGGTTTCTGTGGGTAGGTAGCATGTGGGTAGGTACATGGTTTCTGTGGTGGGGTGTATTGATCTGCATCGTTCGATTTCTGATCTTTGCATTCAATGTACAAGATATGATTGTGCTCTCTGAGGTCAGCTCAGGGTGGGCAGGTCGTTTTTTTTCAAATTTTTATTTTCACCCAAATATGAAAATCTTAAAATTAATAAAGGGATGTGTATTGATCACATATTCAGTTATTCATCTCCTTCTAGTCTATTAAGTTAATTCACGATTAATTTTTTTATTAAATTTTCAAAATAAATCATTTTAATTATAAAAAATATAAAAAAAGGTCATGAAAAATAAAAGAATGTTGCGTTGTCAACTCTGTTTTTATAATTGAACTTGATGATTATACAAGTTGTGAAACAGTAAGGTTGGAATAAAAGCACATCAATGTTGTTTCACTCAATGATTTAACTAAGCTATGCATGTTTACCACAAGGAGAATAAAAGAGAAAACAATTGTTTTGAATTTTGTACAGTTTATTCGATTTTCAGAGCTCATTATATACAGAAGGCAGAGTGACTAAGTATGGAAAGCTTGTAAAGGAGAATACAGAAATTTATCCTTGATTCTAGCTGATCCCTGATTCTAGCTTATAGTAATAAAGAAGAATACAAAAACTGATCCCTGATTCTAGCTTACAGTAACTAATCCTTGATTATAGCTTGTAGTGATTTGCATATCAGCTGTCATGAATCGTGCCGTTGCATGAGTTTGTCCTGCAATAATTATTTACATGAGTTGGCAGTGTGTTCTTCCTCGATAGAGAAGGTAAGAGATATTGGAAGATACAATAATAATGAAAAGCATACTATGATGCTCTACTCTAAATAAATTGGAGCATGAAGGTTTGTAAATGCCCAGCTTATTGACTAGTTTGTGAAAGTGATCACGTTCATGTGCCTTCATTACAATATCTACAAGCTGATGAGTAAAATCGACATGGAAGGTGAATATACATATTGATGGATTAAAGTATTTTGATTTTTTGTATTGTTTGTCTAAGTACGTGTTTAAAAGAGTCAAAGACATAATGATAACCCAACATATCTAAACTTGGTAGAATATGAAACCCGGATAACATAGATCTAGCTTGCTTCTAGGCTCAACATCTTTGGGTTCGGTTTTGTGCTGAGTTCATGTACATATGGGTCTAGTGATTTGTCAAACTCAATATCTCCAGGTTTAGTTACATGTTAAGCTCAAGTGCATATAAGTTTGACGTTAATAATTGAACTTATTAACTTGCGTTAATGATTTTTTTTTCTCACTATAAAATGGAATTAAGTAGAAGACTTTTTTTAGTAATTCGAGTTAATTGTTTTGATGAATGTGCACAATGTAAATTTTAAACCTTTTATGTTGTGATTTGACGACAAGAACTATTATATAAGCTATAATATTTAAACAAAAAGAAAACAAATTAAATGATAGCAGAAATAAAAACAAGATAAGAAATTAAAAAATAGTAAACTTAAATTTAGAGCCAAGCTCTAATACCAAATTGATGAAAACATAAGAGGCTAAACCTTATAATCCACGATCAAGAATTGAAATACACATCCAAAAAAGTTAAAATTAGATTGAAAAACCTTGACACAATTATTTCTTAAACCAAGAATCAAAGGTATATGGTTAATGCTATATTTGATAATTTATGGAAGTTCAATGAAGAACCCAAAGAAGAAGCGCTCTCACGCTACTCAATTCCTAGTGATGATATAAATTATTTCTTTTCAATGTTATTTCAACTACTTATATAATATGGCTTACAAAATAAATCATGATTCACTAATAGGCCTAAATTAAATCCACGTAACTAACCAACTTAAATTCAAAACTGAATAAGAATAGAGTACAAAATCCATACTTGTATCTAATGAGGTCCAATTCGTATATGTTATAATGTTAAACAACTTGATCTATTACTTAGATAATATTAATCAAAGTTTGATCCTTCTTGCAACTCAACTTCATGTTTGACATCACCTTAGAAAAAGTTTTTGAAGCTTGCTTGGCCCAAATATCATAAATCAACCCATTAAATATATATTTGATCCTCTTAGCTCTTACCCTTGTAATCAATCAACACATGTAATGGATCTTATAGTATTGCTTGTTGATTCTTATAATTTATAGTATCCAAACATCATAGCCTTCATAGACCCTCTTTAATTGGTCTGAAACCTGTAACTGACCCAAAACAAGCAAAATAATAGCCATCTAAACCCTAAGTCATGATCCAACTAGTATCATCCACCACCCTTATTAAACCAACAACAACCTCCAACTACCTAGACAACTTGGTACCGTTTGGTATTGTGGTTGGAACTGTGTTTTATTCCATCCACAATTTATAACCGTTTGGTAAATATTTTGAACACAGATTTTGGAGATGGGTCCCACTAAAAATTGAGTTTGTACCGCCGGTTTTCGTGAAGCAAAAAATTGCTGCTTTTCACTTTTGCCCCTTTGTTTCCAAGAGAAAGAAAAAACTTAAGGGCCCACCCAATTTGTTGTTTGCTTCCTTCCTTCAGCTCAAGTAAGAGTTTTTAATATTTCTTTGGCAATCATCACCATCTGAACACTGCCAAGTGGATTAATTCACTTGGCACTGTTCACGTGAATAGTGACTCCATTGTTCATTGAACCGCGTCCGACCCAAAAAAAATTTAATTTTTTTATTGTGTTTTACTCAAAAACTAGTATTTAATATTATTCAATAACACTATATAAATTGGAAGGAGATCGCATGATAACGTAGCATTTGTAGAATTTGATCGCAATTCCAATTTTGTTTCTGATGATATTTTACCTGATTTTGTTGCACGCTAAAAAACCATGAAAACTGTAGTCCTTATCGGATGAATTTCATGCGTGATGAAATTGTAAATAAGTTAATGGAACAATTAAAAATATTTGATATAAAATATTATTTATTTAATGATGTAATAGTGGCAATTAAATCTACAATATTTAAATTAAAAACCATCAATATTAATATATATCTTTTTTAGTTATTTTATAACCTCAATTTGAAAAGCATATTTAACCAAACACATTAAACTACTTTTTATTCAACCTCAATTTCAACCACAATTTAACCAAACATATATAAATACCAAACCAACCTCAACCAAAAGTACTTTTTATAAAAAAATAACTTTTTTCAAACCACAACCACAAAAGCTACCACAATACCAAACACACTTGAATCAGCCTCCCTATCTCTAATATCAACTAGTTTGAACCTTCTCTAACTACCCATCTCTATATACCACAACAATCAGCTTTGATTTCCTTCTATACTTGAAACATTGAACCACTAAACTAAACCACCACAATAGTAGCCCACAATAACACTATAACTAGCTATATAAGTCAAATCATTTTTTTCCTTTAGTAGCCACCAAACACTGATAAGAACAAGAGAGGAAAGAGACCTGAAGTGAATCTATCATGATCTCTCTTATTAGACAGTGGTTGGTGACACCATAAATGGAAAGGAAAATAAGTGGCTTTGTTGATTAAAATCATGTTGTGCACATCATCATAGACCACTTTTGAAAATAAGACTATTGTTGAAATCACTTTCATGTATTTCACAAACGGGTAGGTTGTTTAGAACAATTATACAACTTTTGAAAAATCTCTGAATTTTTCACACAAACAGGCAGGTTGCCTAGAATAATTATACAACTTTTAAAAAATCTATGACTTTTTAACACAAACAGGCAGGTCGCCTAGAACAATTAGACCACTTTTGAAAAAACTGTGAGTTTTTCACAAAAACAGGCAGGTCGTTTGGAACAATTCGACCATTTACACTAATAGGCAAGTTGTCCGAAAAAATTAGACTATTTTTTTAAAAAAAAATGTTTGAGTTTTTTCACCAACAACCAGGTTACCTAGAACAATTAGATCACTTTCAAAAAAAAATTGAATTTCTCAATAGCAGACAGGTCATCTTGAATAATTAGACCACTTTTAAAAAATCGTCTTTTTTTTCATACAATGGGCAGGTTGCTTAGAACAATTAAACTATTTTTGAAAATCTTTGAATTTTTAATTGACAAGGTAGGTTACCTCTCAGATGGCCAATTTAAAAATTTTATATTGATGATTCTGTCGAAAAATCCTTCGGTGATACACAATTCATTACCGATGAGTATTTCATCGTCAATCCATCGATAATATTTACTAGTGGTTTGGCTGATGGAAAAATGGTCAGGTTTATTTTTTATTTGGCACAGATATTATATCAGGGTTTCTGTCGGTAAGTAACTTCACCGATTGAATTACAGATGAACATGATATTTATGATGAGAAACTCATCAATGACAAGTTTCCATTGAAAAACCATTAGTGATTTATATGGTGATGGAAATACAACTTAAACATGGACGGGATATTCCATTGGTGATAATTAATTTTCTGGTCATGAAAGAACCAATTCGCTTTGATTTTGATTTTAAAAACCTAAAAACAATTTAACCGAACCAGACTAGCTAAAGCAAAAAATTTAAAGAACCAGTTCGGAACTTGGATATGTTAACTAAGCAAGTGTTAACAACATTTGAATCGAATTGTTTTTGCCTACATAATCAAAGATAATGTTGCTTTTGTGCTTATCTAATTAATGGGAGGCAAACCAAATGGTAGTTTTTGTATTTGAGAGTGTTTTATAACTATTACCTCATAAATAAATTATTATTATTATTATTATTATTATTAAATTATTATTATTATAATATTATTATTATTAACAAGAGATGTTTTCTCTTTGCTAATAACATATTATTATTATTATTATTATTATTATTACTATTATTACGTGCAGCCCCACAATTCGACTTATGCATAATTGTTATTTTAAAAATCCTCTTTTCTTAATGGGGGGGTTGAAGAAAGCTTTGCATGAAAGAAACTGACCTTTACAGAGTGCCTCCTCTATTTGCCCGCCTTTCCTCACATGCCTCAATCACGTTTCCAATCACATGGAAGCTGCCATTTGGCAAGCTTAGGGATCTTGTTTTTCCTTCAAAATGCAACTCCTTTTCATTTTTTATTAAGATAAAATAAATAAATCTTAAAATTAAGACCGTCTAATTGTGAAAATTGTTATGAAGGCCCAGTAATATCACAATAAACACCCTTATGTTTTGAAAATTTTCAACCTAATCCTTAGATAAAATTTTATGTAATAAATAATTTTCCTTACCCATGCCTCTTTGTTTCATGAGTCTTTCTATATTTGTTTATCATTAGAAAAGTTAGTTAATAAAAAATATTTTCAATCAAATAAAAATTTGATTTATTTTCCAGAAAAAAATATTATTTTTTTTATTTTGGACGGAATATATTTTCAAGAAGTTGCAAAAAAATTTAAAAAAAATTCATGTTATTATTTATTGATTATATCAAATCTGGTCCTCAATCTTTTGATTGCTATATATTTTGTTTTGAAACCTTTGTTTATTTATTTTTTTTTCTCAATCTCATTCCTTAGAATTGGTTTAATTGATTTTTATATTAACTATGGTCATCATTTTTTTAATTGTTATTTGTTTTTCTCTAATCCTTTTTCTTAATTGAATTTTTTTATTATCAAATTTGATTCCCATTCTTTTGTTTGCTATTTGTTTTATTTGAAATAATTTAAAAAATTGATATTTCTTTTCAATTTTATCATCCTTCAACATTTTTATCTATTAGTTTCCGTCCTTATTCTTTTAATAAACTTGAAAAGAAAAGAAAATATTAATAAATTATTTTACATAGCATAGTCAAACACTAGAAAGTGTTTTCCAACTCAATTTTCATAAAATTGTCAAATATAAAAAAATTATCTATTTTTTAGGAATTCATTTTCCATGGAAATCATTTTCCAAAAAAAATTACTTTCCAACAAACAAACAGAGCCTTGGTGAGTCTTGTGGCCTATTCTGTTTTTCGTTTTCAATTTTATGATGTGCCTTAGGTTCCTAACCCAATCAAACTAGCAGTCTGATATGAAGATGAAAGAAGGTAGATTTGGTTATATAGTTTTTTTTTTTTATTGTGTCTAGGCTGAAAATTACATAATTATTAATGAAAATGAGGGAAAAAGTCTTAATGAAACTCTTTGATAAGTTGAAGATGTCACAAAGGAATTTCAATCATGATAAAGATGTCACACACTTTGTGATTAAGAGCGATAAGTCTAATTTGTTCTTCAACCAATTCTAGAAATAGAAAAACAAAGAAGAAAGCTCTGTAAATGAAAAGTTGAAAAGTTTTATATTATTTCCAAAAGTTCTTAATACTTGGTCTGAAACATTATTATATATTTGGAATAACCTTTTAAGTCTAAGAAATACCAAAATGATATAAATGAGACTCAAATAAATGACTTTATTTAGAAAACTAGACAAATAATAAATAACACATGTTTTCTACTTATAGAAGACACACACAAACATAAATATTAAAACAACAATAACTTCTTGCACACAACTCCAATGCATACATGGTTGGATAATCTAGAAAGATGACATTCTGAACTTGAAAACCATATAGAATAAGCTTATTCTCTAATGCAATAAGGTGGTGAAAAATCGAACTTAAATTGGCCCACGAGATGATAGCAAACTCAAACTCTCCAAAACTCCCAAATTATGACCCACGCCTTTTTTTAAAACAAACAAACATATTTAAATCATTTCCATTTAGTTTATAAGCCTCCAAACTCATTCAAGCTTCAGTCACGCTAATCTAACTTGTTAAGGCACTTTCTAGTTGTTTTACATAAGCTCTCATCATTGGACCATTTGAATGCTCATACATGTTAGAATCAACCCTTTTCATGTTAGAATCATGATGAATATCATCACCCTAGGGTTGAAAGTGATTCTTCCTTAAATTAGAATTGTCAACATCTTCTAAGTAAGGTGACAAGTCTTTTATATTAAAAGTATTTGAAACATTGTACTCATCAGTCAACCTTGTAAGCAATACCATTCACCCTTTCGATAACTTGAAATGGTCCATTATCTCTCAGTATCAATTTGGATTTTTGCTTACTTGAAAATCTATCTTTACTAAGATGAATCTAAACAAGATCTCGAGGCTCAAATCCGACCATCTTCCAGGAAAAAAGACCATGAGCCACAAGAAAAAAGAGATATCCTAGGAGGCACTTATCACTTCTATATATGCGTACGGAGGAGCAAAAATTAAGCTAGACAACAAGATGCAATTAATCTTAGCAAAAGAGTGTTATAGATGGACAACCAACCATAAGGGAGGTAAATTTAATTCTTAAAAATAATAATTTATCCAAGAAACAACACCCTAAAAATGCATAGTAGAAGCCTAATAAGAAAAACATAAAACAATCGGTAGCTTCCAAAATATAACAAGAAAATAAGAACCAAGTATAAATAACAAAAATTGTAATGGATGCTTTATTTATGATAAAAAAAAAAGAGCATATTACTATATTACTTGAATTTGTAATTTTAAAATTCATGAACCTGAATCTCAAACTAACATAATTGAGGAGCTTCTTTATGATGATAATAACATATATAAACATGTTTCAAAGCTTACACTTCTTTACAAGGAGCCACAAACAATTATATTGTTTATTCAAATATCATCTTAAGTGTTGAATAATATATAAGTCAAGTTAAAATTCATCTCTAGAAGAGTATTGACTCTAAACGATATGTTGTACACCCCTTTCACGTGAAATAATTTGATGTTAATTTTTTAAAAAAACAAAGTTAGCTTCAAGCAAACTATGAAGACTTATCAATATATGATTAATAAAAAAGGTAAAAGGGTTATGCTTGTGATAACATATGTTCAAATCATAAAGGTGTTGAAAAAAACACTAACTTGTTAGAGTTAATTCACACTGATATTTATGAACTTCAAGGAATTCTAACTCATGAAAAAATAGATATGTTATCACTTTTACTAATAACTTTTGTAAACAAACTTATGTTTATTTTATAAAAAAAAATAAAGGTGATGTACTTGAGAGATTTGAAAATTTTCTCAAAATGAAGTTAAAAATCAATTTGGTGGAAACATTAAAGGAGATATAAGTAATGGAGGTTGTGAGTATGAATTTTTTGAATTTCTTAATGAATAATTTAACTAATCCACTATACTCCTCTATTTTTGTCATAACCTATTTTTTAATTCTATTTTTCAACTTATTTTTAAAAATATAAAAAGTTTCAAAAATATTTATTTTTTATGTGATTCAATCAATTTATTGTCCTTTTATAATTTTCAACACTTTCACTTATTTTATTATTGTATGAGAAGTTTGTATAAAATAAAAACAAAAAATAAATTAAAGAGTTAAATTATGAGAAAGGAAAAAGGGAGGGACCAAGATAATGGAGGATTAGACAATATAATAAAAAATCAACTAAACAAGAAAATCCAAATATTTAAAATAAAAGGGGATCTTCATTCATAAAGTAGAGATCCAAATAAAATTAAAAATATGTGATTGATCTGGACTACATGAAAAATTTTAATGAGGATATTTAGAGAATTTTGGATTATGGATCTTATTGAAATGTAAGGAGAAAAAAAGAGATCATATATGGTTAAAGAATGAAAAAATTAATCTTTTGTCATAAAATTTATGGATCTTATTTAACAAGGAAATAATAAAAATGAATCTTTCAATTAATTAATGGATTTTATTTTCTAGGGAGTTAAACACTATAAATTAGGGCATAAAATGGAAGAGAAAGACATTAGAGAGGACACCAAAAAATGAAGAAAATAAAGAAGAAACCAACATAAAAAATAACTTTTTTTCTCATGCTGCAAGCCCAAGATTTTATTAATGCCCCGCATACATCTTAAGGAGCAATGCCATTAGAACCCTCATTGTAATAGAGAACTAAAGGTATCTAGATTAACTTTGAAAGACAAAATCAGAATGACATAAAACATACCATAAGAAAGGTTAAAAAAACATAAGGAAAATCATCTCATGCATTTCAAAAAATTAAGATTTTGGCAAGAAAAAAAAGTCTAAAAATTTACTTGTGCTAGAGTTATATTAGGGTTAGAAAATCCCAGATGCATAAACAAGTATACAGGTCCAATTAATTTTTAGTAGATGCTAGATGGGTAATAGTTTTGGAAAAAGCATCAAGATAAAACTAAGATTTTACTAGTAGTTAGTCTGGGTAAATTAGCTTGTGATATAATGGCATCGATCTTAGACATAGGATGGTTTACACTTTACACTTTCAAAGGAAATGGAAAACAAAAAATAAAAATTGACCCTTAATATTTTCTAAAGAAAAGGCTTATATCCATTCATGTGCATGAAATTAGACTAGAGAATACAATACTAGGCATCGAAGCAATGTAGTGATAGCAAATAATTTCTCAAAATAGAAATCAAGCAAAGAGAAAGACTTACCTTGGATAATAGTCAGTAGAGAAAAGCGTCACCACCAAAAAAGGTTAGAGAGAGTCGGCCACTGAAAAAGATGAAAGGGATTGTCATCCACCGAATTTGAATAGAGAGAGAGAGAGAGAGGAGAGACTAAGATAGAGTGTTAAAAATTAGGGAAATATGGGAGAAAAATAGGCATTGTCTTGATATTTCTGTTTTAAATTCACCAAAAAAAAATATATCGGTGTAACCATCGTATATATCCATGTCA
>Ga0307515_10004974_pt1 | contig 27122 bp, 2 predicted proteins | sample 17_EM_MG_FD_194513 | JGI IMG/M metagenome (GOLD analysis project Ga0307515, IMG submission 194513) | Populus trichocarpa ectomycorrhiza microbial communities from riparian zone in the Pacific Northwest, United States - 17_EM | ecosystem: Host-associated > Plants > Roots > Unclassified | place... | reverse complement strand
AATACCTAGCTGTTCTGTAGTATAATAGTAAAGTTAACTACTAATTAGTGTTGGTTATATAAGGTAATATCACGTAGCTACGGTTCGTAGATAGTATAATAATTATTATTCTGTTCTCTTCTTAAAGAAAGGGGTAAGGAACTTAAGGTTCCTTACTACACTAGTGCCGCGGCGGCACGTGACGGCAAGTTGCCGTACGTAACGGCAAGTTGCTACACGTAATGGCAATATACCTTATATAGTGACCACTTGCCTTTATTCCCAACAAAAACTAATATCTAATTCCTCTACTTTAAGAAACGCTTAACTACTTAGTGAAAGTATAATACTTTGTAAAGCTTAATATAGTCGCTGCCTTTAATTAAATCCGTATTTATAAAGGAGATAAAAAGTATACGGCTTTTTGTATATAATAGGGACTTTTTAAATACCTAGTAATACTATTTAGTGTAAAGAACAGTCCTAGTACGTTTTAGTAATATGTTAATAATATACTTCGCGAATTTCTTAATATATTTATTACCGCGTATATTAATAATATCTTTATCTATTTATCTTCGCTTTTTAAATATTAGAAGTATATCTAAATAGTCCTTAAACGCCTGCGAGATGTGGGCTTATAATGCAATATTAAGAAATATAAGTTCTATGCGTCTAAAGTTATATACTTAGGCCTAATTATATCCTATAACGGAATTAAAATAGACCTTAAGAAAATCGCTATAATTATAAACTAGAAAAGTCCTAGTAGTATATAAGACATTTAAGGATTTCTAAGATATATAAATTTCTATTATTAATTTATTAATTACTTCTTAAAAATTGTTTAGCTATTAGTAAACTTAATAAGGAAGAATATAAAATTTAAATGGACTACTAAATATAAATAAGCTTTTAACGACCTAAAATATCGTTTTATAACTGCTTTAATTCTTATTTACTTTAATTTAGACCTTAAATACATTGTTAAAATAAACTCGTCTAATTATATACTAAAAGGAGTATTATCGCAATATAATAAGAACGGCGAGCTACGCCTAGTAGCCTTTCTCTCCTAGAAACTTATACCTGCTAAATTAAACTATAAGATATATAATAAGGAACTACTTATAATTATTAGATGCTTTAAATAATGGCGTTTAAAACTTAAAGAATTATTATTCCTAATACGCGTATTAATAGATTATAAAAACCTATAGTACTTTATAACTATAAAGCAATTAATATAACGCTAAATTTATTAGGCTAAATACCTCTTATAATTTAACTTTAAGATTATATACTAACTTAGCAAACTTAATTAGAAGCCTAACTTATTAATATAACAATTATAGAACTTACCTGTAAATACCTCTAACGAATAGATTATAAATTAATTACAAATTCTGCTGCCTTTTAAATACTTTAAGAAACTATACCCTATATTCCTAAATACGGAGCTTAATAAAAATAAATTAGAAGTTAATAAATAGGAAATAGAAATTAACGAGTTAATGGAATATAAATATAAGAATAATATATAGATAATAGATATAATAAAAGCAACTTAAATAGGAAAATAATAGCATAAGGATATTATACTCGCTAAATGCGAAATTTAAAATAACCAATTGTACTATTAATAGAAGATAGTAGTTCCAAATTCCGAACCTTTACGATTTAAGATACTCGGATTTGTATATAACTCCCTAGTAGTAAAACATCCTAGCCATATAAAGACTTATAAGATTGTTTAATAAGTATACTACTAGCCTATAATATATAACTATATATAAAAATACGTTTAAGTATATAGGATATACGTGCGTAAAAGACCTCTTATATAAAGAAGTAAGGAGTACTTTAACCACTACCAATTCCGATATAAAAATGGCGCGATATTTTAATTAACTTTATAGTTAACTTGCCTAGCAGTAATAGGTTTATAAATATTATAGTAGTTGTTAACCGTTTTATAAAAATGCGATATATAATCCCTATAGACTTAATTAATGCGATATTAGTAGCTAAATATTTCATTAAGTACGTCTTTAAGCTATATAGACTTCCTAACTTAATAATATCCAACTATAGAAGCTAGTTTATTTTAGGCTTTTGGTAAGCTATATATAAATAATTAAGTATTTAAATATAACTCTTAACTATATTTTATCTAGAGATAGATAGTTAAACTAAAATTGCGAACGTGATTATAGAATAATACCTATAAATATACTGCTCCTACCTATAAAACGACTGGGAAAAATGGCTACCTTTAGTTAAGTTTACTATAAATAATATAATAAACGTATTAATAGGCGTAACGCTATTTTATACGACCTACAAATAAGACCCTTAACTTAGATTTAAACTATAACCTAAAATTAATACGATAGGACCCATGATTAAACGGATTTAGTTAATTAACGTGTATAACTTCGCTAATTAAATAAAGTAGTTAACGGAACTATTATAAAGTAAATTAATGTACGCTTAAATAGTATAGGAATAGTATAGGAATAAAGGATAAGCTCCCGTATGGGACTTTAAAGAAGGTAATATAGTTTACCTAAATATATAAAACCTAAAGACTTAACGACCCTTAAAGAAACTTAATTAGAAGTTTATAGGCCTATACTAAGTTAAGAAAAAACTAAGCCTATATACCTATAAGCTTAGACTGCTAACTAAGATAAAAATACACCTAATGTTTTATATAAGCTTACTATAACCTTTAAAAGGTAAACGTTTAACTTATAAAGTGCCGCCGCTATCCCCTATAATTATTAACAACGGTAATAGTTCTTACTTTATTAACTTAATTAATAATATATAATGGAAAATGTCGGTATTACCCAAGTGCACTTGATTGGCCTATTAACTGATGGATTTGTTTATTGTCTAATAGGTGTCGAAAGCAGAGGATCGTAAGGATCGCGGTGCCTAAGTAGGGGGCTAATGAGTTATCACAAGGATGACTAATTAGAGACACGAATGACCACATAACCTTTGTCTATATATTCCGACACTAGTAGTTTTTTCTTTATACTTGTGGTGCTGCAGGAAGGTAGCAAGGCAGCAAGGTAGTAAGGCAGTAAGGTATTGGTTTAGCTGGAGGTGGAAGGGAGTATAAGGTAATGGTGGTACTGTAGGCGGAGCAGTAGTTGTTGATTGTATTACTGTAGGTAGAGCAGTAGAAGCTAATTATGTTACTGCAGGCAGGAGCAGTAGAGGGTCTGTTCGTTTAGGTAGTAGTATAGTACTAGCGGCGGTAGTGATAGTGGTTAAGCATAGAGCTTGTCTATTAGTCGGTCGGTTAATTGTAGGCGTATAGGTACGATTATTTGGTCGGTAGATCGTAGGCGTATTGGCGCGATTAGTATTGTAATAGCAGGCATAGCGGCGCTATTGGTTTGTTGATGGTATGTAGTAGTACAGTGCCAGCGTTAGATGGATTGCAGGCGTAACGGCACAATTGTTTAGTCGGTAGATCTCTATCCTAATGAAGTTTAACACCCGAATTCCCGTTTATATCTTTTAGACGACAATATCCCCGTATATGCTTATGGAGAGTAGTATTTAAGGGGAATGTAGATCCGCACTTAGTATATTAAAATGGTTAATAATCTGGCAAATGTTTAAAGAGTGCTTAACCTAAAGGGAACGTAGTAGAGCACTTTTCGTAGTTTTAAGGTTGCGGGGGTTTATATGAGCTTAGCTGCCGTGGCTCCTTAGCTTTAGTTAAGAAGGGTAAAGCTAGTGGAGCTTACGCGGACGGAGCCTGTGCGGACGGAGCCTGTGCGGACAGAGCTTGTGCGGACGGAGCTTGTGCGGACGGAGCCTACGTGGTTTGTAGCTCTTAGATCTCTTTTTACTGTTTTTTAAGAAGAGCTTATAGCTTACGGATCTCTTTTTGTTGCCTAGTTTGCATCTCTAAGTCTCTACTCTATACTTAACGAATCTTATCTTGTTATCGCTTAATCGTGTTTTGTATATCCTAAATTTATATCTAATAAGCAGTTATAGTTAGAAACTCCTATTAGGCTTTATTATTATAGATATTAATATAGTAAGGCCGCCTAGTAGTTGTATAGCTTCCGCTTTTGTATCCTTTAGGAAGTTAAGGTAGTGCCATTATTAAAGGGTTATAGCTGCCGTAGACGCTAGTAGATTCGAGAGGGCAGAGGATAGGGAGCGCGCTGGCGTTGTAGGCGCGCTATTAACGTGATTTTCGACGTGGCAGATCTGCAAGGAAAATAGTAGACGGTATTGGGATTGTAGGTAGGTATAGGATGGTTTGCTGCTGACGCTGCTAGGTTATTAGGTATTGGGTGCTGCTAATGCTGCTAGGTTGCTATGACGCTGGAGTACTGCATAAGGCTGTTGGATGTTAATTTGTATGCTAAGACGCGTACTAGGGGGTAGTTTGCTGCTGAGTTGCGTAGCTACGCTAGGGTACTGCGTAAAGCAGTTAGGTAGTTGGATATTGGGTGCTATAAAAGCTGGTGTGCTGTGTACGGCTAGAGCGCTGCCATAGTACTGCTAAGGTAGCTGCTGCTGGGGTACTGCCCGAGGGCTGTTAGATGTTGGGTGCTGTTAAAAGCTGGGGGTACTGGCACTTAGTAAAGAGGCCGTACTAGGGGTTAATTTGCGTGCTATAGAATGTCTTGTGCGTTGCGTATTTATTGTATTTTAAGCTAGCTAGGGTTAGATGCTGCTGGAGCTGCTAGGTGCTGGTTTTTACTGCTAGGTATTGGAGTGCTGCTTTCGAACGAAGCTGCTAGGGCGGCAGTAAACCTTGTTGCTCTATGGCTAACCGGTGAGGTTAACCATTGATTAATGTCGGTATCACCCAAGTGCACTTGATTGGCCTATTAACTGATGGATTTATTTGTTGTCTAATAGGTGTCGAAAGCAGAGGATCGTAAGGATCGCGGTGCCTAAGTAGGGGGCTGATGAGTCATCACAAGGATGACTAATCAGAGACATAAATGACTACATAACCTCTGTCTATATATTCCGACAGAAAATATAATCTAAACAATTTAAACTTCTTATTAAGTAAAAAGGATATAAAATATAAACCTAGGAAACCTATAACTAGATTAAGGCCGATACGCCGTCCTTAGTAAAAGAATTTTATAGGGACCATCCTTTGCGGCCTACTTTAGCTAGATAGACACAATATAAAGGTAAATAATTACCGCCTAATATAAATATATAAAAAACGATAATAAGAACTTAAAATATATTATAACGTTTGTAATATAGTTATGTAATACGCAAGATATTAAGGAACTTTAACCAGCGGTTAAAGTTATTTAATTAGTTAGATTTGCCTTGCCAAGACCTACTATAAAGATATTAGTTTAGCTTACCGCCTTAACTAAGCTAATAGCGATTTTCTATACTAGGTATGGAAAATCCTAATTAGTTTACTTAATAATTAGAACTAATAAAACCCTATACTGCTACCTAACGCGAAAATATAATACGTGATAAGTTATAAGTCTTAACTAAAATGAAATTATTTAGACCTTTGGCTAAAAGGAGGGGTACTATAACAGGACTAGCCTAGTTATAGTAGGAATATCTTAGTAAAATACTTAATAGATAAATTACTGTCACGGCACTGACCTAACGCATTGTTATAACTTAGTGTTGCTATGACACGAGCACAGATCTGACCCCTAAGCGACACGTATATATACTACCTCACCTCTATACATAGATCCTCACACGATATCGTTTGTCAATTATATATAGTCACCTCGTACATCGTACCTTAATAGTTGGTACGTATTATGACAATTCCGACGCTTTAACCAAATTCTACTAGATTAATTAAATTCTACTAAAGTCTGTTAAAGACCGCGTGCGTATATACGTACGTATTGATTACTAAGCCCCTAACTATTTAATTATATAATTCTCTTATTATTCCCTTTTCTTCTTTACACAACGTCTTGTTCTTAGCGAGAGCTATATACCCTTAGATTTAGATAGAATTTATATTATTCCTTTAAATCTTCCCTAAAGTCTCTTCGCGCCCTTATAGATATCTAGGTTTTTTAGGTTTTACTAACTTCTATTACCGGTTTATCTATAAATATTCTATTATTACGAAGCCTATTACTACTCTCCTTAAGGGAGTAAAGAACGGCCGTAAATCTAGGCCTTTTAATTAGCTAGAAGAGACGGAGTAGGTAATACGCTAGCTCTATAACGCCTTTATAACGGCGCCGCTCCTATAATACTATATACTAGGCTTACTAACCTAGTTAGAGACTAATGCCTTAATATAAGGCCTAGCAGCTATTATATTACAGCTATTTAAAGATAGCCTTTAGCATTTAATAGCCTTTTAGTCTAAAAAGCTTTTATAAGGGATTTTTTAGCCCCTTACTAGCTATATTGCCTAGGAGCTCTTAGGGGTAACTAAAGCCTAGCCGAAGGCTAGGCTTAGTACCTCCTTATAAAGATAACTTTATATTATAAAAGCGCAGTAATAGCTTAGATATAGTAAGACGCAGTTAACGCGCCCGCTTAAAGCTAGTATAGTAGTTTAATTCCGCTAGATTACTTTATTACTATAGGAGGTTATATATACCCTTAGACCTAGTAGTTTATATAGAACTCCTATAGATCTACCACGATAATACCCTAGCTGGGCACTTTAGTAAGAAAAAGACTCTAAATTTACTCTTATATAATTACTACTGGCTTAGTATAAATACGGATGTTATAAACTATATCTATACCTATAATATATGCCAACGTATATATACGCCTTAATATCGCCCTTATAGTAAGCTTTAAGCGCTGCCTTACCTAAATTAGCTATAGTAGGAGATTATAATAGACTTTATTATAGGCCTACTGCCTAGTAGATAAGGTAATAGGGTGTATAACGTAATATATATAGTAGTTAACCGCTATACTAAGATAGTGTGACGGCTTAAACTATTAAACAAATGTCTTAACAGAGACTTAAACGAATGCTTGCAAGATTAAGCGAACGAATGCTATATTACGAAGGTATTAAGCTAAGGAGCAAGAGAAGGTGGTAAGGCCACGTCTATATATATATGCCAAGTCTTAAGCGAACCCCTAACTAGGTAACGCGCTCTAGCGCCGTTATAGATAGCCTTATATTTACCTATAGTAAAAACCATTACTATAACTAAACTTACAGATCTCTTTTTAATAAAGTAGTAAGCTATTTCGGAATCTCTAGAGGGATTATATTTAATTATAGTAGTATTTTTACTAGTAAGTTCTAGTTAGAGCTATGCTTTACTATAAAGATAAAATATAGGCTAAGTATAGTGTTACGGACGCTTTAAGTACGATGTTACGACTACTTAGAGAGGAGTTAGAAGAAGCTAGTTGGTTAATTTAAGCACGGTTTAGGATGGAGCCGATAGAGCTATATAACGAGGAATGGTAACTAAGGTTACGTAATATAATCTATATAATTTGTAGGATCTATATAATCTATGACAGAGCAGATAGAGTATACGTATATTACGTATAAGAAGGATTTTATAGGAGTACGGTCGTATATTTAAGGACCCTTAGTCCCTACCTAGATAGTTCCTTCCTTATAGTAATTCTTAGAATACAATTAGAGTTAATCTGTTAGGCAACCACTTTACTAGTTATTATTACTTTGTCGACTACTATTATTTGCATTTCCTATATACCTAGCCTAATAATAGGACCTACTGTAGTTCTTACTATAAGGTTCCGTTATATAATTACTACCTAGTTATAGTATTAAATAATAGAAAGTCAGATAACATGCTACTAAAAGCAGCCACTATAACGCTATTAACGGCGGCAACTACTTTAAGGTTAGGTAACAACACTAGTATAGCAGACACTGACTTATAGCAACCTGTAACGGTTAGATAGCTATAAGAGATAGTTAACTAGCTAATAGAAAATAATACAACGTTAGAAAATAGGCTTAATAGGATTAGAGCAGTAAAGATTAAATTACCATTAATTAAAAGGTACTTGGGAGAAAAGTTAAAGCTTAAGGGATTTCTTATATAAATGCATTTTAAAGTTATATAGGAAGGGGCAAAACTACTAACACTTATGGATCGAATAGCCTATGTAGGACTATTCCTGTTAGGAAGAGCACTTAAGTGGTTTAAGCCTTACCTTATAGAAATATAGGTAAACGGAATAACGACTACTAATTAAGATATACAATTTATGTTCTTAAGCTGGGAAGGGTTCGCAGAGCGACTTATATAGGTATTTGGAGACCTAGAGGCAGCGACTATAGCAGAAAGAAAACTCTAGAATATTATGTAATAAACCTTAGCAATTAAGTACATAACGTAATTCTAGATATTAGTAATATAAGTAGAATAGAATAATAAGGCGCTTATAGTACAGTATAAATAGGGACTTAAGGCTAAAGTTTAGGACGTAATTATCCTAATAGAAGATGCGGATACCCTAAGGGAACTAATAAATTAAGCGATTAAGATTAATAATTGGATCTACTAAAGGGAATAGGCTAAAAGAGGCTAGAATAGAGTTTTATAGTTATATAAGGCGTAAAGTATACAATAACTAAAGCTAAGTTAAAAACTATAGTATGGCGCAGAGCTAATAGACCTAAGTAGTACTAAAGAATTTAGAAGATAGAATAAGAAATTATAGAAACCTAAAGGATAAGGATTAAGTAATTAGAGGTCTAAGGAGTAAAGGCTAAATTAGGGATCTTAGTAGTAAAAGATGTTTAGGCGGACTCTATAATAAGAAAGATAGTTTAAAGAAGGAGTTTATATAAATTATAGGAAATAAGGTTACTTTGTAAGGGATTGCAGAGATAGTTAGAAGTATTATATAATAAAGGGAACTAGACTAATAGTAGACGATATATATGTATAGAGGGACGATAATATACTACAAGGAATAAAAGAATGTTTAATTAAAAGTTTTACATTTTATTATAATAACGTATGCTAAATTTATAAGGACGCTAAGTATGGCGTAAGCTATTAGCTATAGGAGCTATACTTAGCGAAGTATAAAGGGACTAATAAACCAGTTTGTAGATTGGATATTAAGGATAATAAATTTAATAAAGGTGAAATATTTTGTGATAATAAGGTAATAAAGGCGGTTTACTAGGAATATATAGCTATTAGAGATGTTATACTAGAGGTAGAGGATAATTCTACTACAGAATAAGGAACATTAGTAGGGATTAAGACCCCACTAGATATAATGTCTATTGCTTTATAAGACGCAAGAGAAGTAGGATAATAAACTACTTCGGCACTTAATAAAGGCAAAAGGCCATAGGCTTAAGATTCTTAAGACGAGATAAGAAATAACTAAGATTCTTAAGATAAGATAAGGCAAGCTTAAGGACCTATAACGGATAATAACCAATAGAGTAGAGTAACAGCTTAGTTTAGTAATATACGAATAAGCTTAGGACGAAGTTTCCTAATAGCATAAGACTCTTAAGATAAGATAAGTAAGATTTAAGACTCTTAAGACGAGATGAGAATACTAAGTAAGCCTAGTTGGACTAAGGCTGGAGCTAAGCTTAAGTTAGAAGTAAGCTTAGGATTAAAGAATCTAAGGGATTAAGAATTTGGAGTATAAATAAAGACACCTATAAACAAAAGATAAGGGATTAGAGAATCCGTAATATAAATAGTAACTAGACTAGGAGACAGATATATAGACCTAGAGGATTTACTAGGGGAATACAGTGTTTAGCCTAAAGATTAAAAAGTTAATACTAAGATTAAGAAGTAAGAAGACTTTAAGGATCCATCTATAAGACGCAAACTAAAAGAAACTATAGAAGAATTTAGGTAAAGAATTATCGCATAGTAAGAACAGAAACTAGATAAGAGATTTAGTATATTAGGACGTATAAAGGACAAAGCACTAATATAAAGAATTACTAATAGGCCTAGGGTAGGCATATTAAGAGCTAAGTGGCTTACTAAACTGGAAAACAAAGAGAATCTAGGAATTCCTACTAGGTTTAAAGAACGATATATAAAGGGCTATTATAATATAGTAATAAGAAGATACTTCCTTATGGACAAGCCGTATATACTCTAATAGCTGTACTAAAAGTGGTATAGGTAGCGATATAATAATAAGTAGGAAGATTTCTATATATAGTTAGATAAATAAGTTATTTAAGACCACCTGATTACGGAGAAGGCTATAACTTATATTAAAGGAGCCTTAATTATAATATTAAAAGATCTAGAGGAACGATTAGAGGACTAGAGAAGTAAGAGACGTATCTTAGTACCTGCGAATAAAGTTATAACGTTTAAATTAGTATAATAGAGGTTTAAACTTAAAGATAAAGATAAGTTAAGAGTTAACCTAAAGCACCTAGTATACTATACGCTATTATAGATTATATGCGTGGATAATATATATAACATATACAAGAATCTAAAGAAAAAGAATTGGAAATACCCTATAAGAATATATTGGATAATAGATAAGTAATAATATAAGAATGCTAAGTATATATATAGCTGGCATCTAGTAAAAGTTTAGGAGTTAGGCGACTTAATACTTTAACTAAAAAGATTTCTTACGGAAGAATGCTTAGAAGGATAATAGTAGTAGGAATACCTAAAGAATATATGTCTATAGTATATAGAGGATAAGAAGTAAACTAGGTATTAGCTAAAGAATAAGCTAAGTATAATAGGATTAAGTAGCTAATAGTTAGGAAAAGTAGAGGCCTATAAAACTAGAGGGAGCTAGTAGTAGAGCCTTAGACCCTTAAAGGAATTTAAGGACAATACCTAAATTTATAAGTTAAATAGTAAGATTAATAGTTTAAAGCGCTAATAAATAGTGGAGTAACGCGAAACTATATCTTATTAGCAGTAGTTAAGAGAATAAGATTACCTTATAGATAGAAGGAGTAATCTTACCTATTAGTTACAATTTTAGGAGATCTAATAGCCTATAGAGGAGGGATTATTAATCTTAAAATAGGACCTATTTAGATAACCATTAAAGGAAGACGAATTAAGATATCTTTTAATATCCTACTATTAGGACGGGATGAGGCAGTATTAGGTATGCCTTAGTTATAGGAATATAACCTAAGGATCGATTAGATTACAGGTTAGGTTAATATTAGGGATACTTAACGCCGTAAGATGTAATAATAAGCTAAGCTGGTATAGTACTAAGTAGGAGTAACTTATAAAGAAATAGAAAAAGGATTAAGTTATATACTAAAGAGATACTATAAGTACGGTAAGAAATTATAGTCACCAGAAAGTAAAAAGCTATTAGATTATATAGCATGGGACTATAAAATAGAGTTAGAACTAGGAATAAGTTTAAAGTTTTTTCTAATTTATAAGCTTACCAAAAAAGAGGGTAGAGTATTAAAAGAGTTTGTTTAAGAAAATTTATAAAAGGGATATATTAGACTATTAAAATTATTAGCAAGTTATCCAGTACTGTTTATACTAAAGAAGAATAGTAAACTAAGGCTGTGTATTAACTATAGATAGTTAAATAGCATTACTAGGAAGGATAGGTATCCTTTACCCTTAATTAGCGAAATCTAAGATAGGATAGGTAATGCGTAAATCTTTATAAAAATAGATCTAAGATGGGCGTACTATTAGATTAGAATTAAGGAAGGCGATAAATAGAAGGCAGCCTTTAGATTAAAGGAAGGACTATATAAACTATTAGTTATATAATTTAGGCTTATAAACGCACTAGCAACGTTCTAAAAGCGTATTAATAATATATTAGGAGAACACTTAAATAAATTTGTTATAGTATACCCTAATAATATTATTATCTACTTAATAACTAAGGAAGAATATAGGGAATACATTAAATGGGTTTTAAAGAGACTATAAGAAGAACAGATACTAGTAGTAATTAAGAAATGCGAGTTCTTTATAAGGAAGACCGATTTTATAGAATTTATTATTAAACTAAGCCAACTTAGTATAGATCTAAAAAAGATTAAGGCTATAGTAAATTGGTAAGAACTAGAGAACGTTACGTAGTTAAGATTATTTTTAGGGTTTTGCAATTACTGCAGAAGGTTTATAGCGTAATAGTTAAAGGATATTAAACTATTTACGCGATTAATAAAGAAAGAAGAACTATAAGTATGGGGGAAGGAGTAATAAGAATTGTTTAAAAAAGTTAAAGAGTTATTTACCTAGGAGCCAGTTCTTAAGATCTATTAACTAGGACTAAAAACGGTTATAGAAACGGATGCATTAGACTATATACTAGGGGTATACTTTATATAATAATATTAAAACGGATGGTACCTAGTGGCGTACTATAGTTGGAAAATAATACTACTAGAGTTAAACTATAATATCTATAACAAGGAGTTATTAGGTATAGTTATAGTATTAAAGGAATAGAAAGCGTTCTTATAAGGTATAGAGAAACTATTTATAGTTAAGATGGATTATAAGAACCTAATAGGATTTCTAATAATAAAGGAACTTAACCAAAAATAGGTTAAATGGGTAGAGATGCTTATAGAATACTATTTTAAGATTTAGTATACTAAAGGCACAGATAATATACGAGTAGACGCTTTAAGTTAAAAGGCTAAACTATAAAATAATAAAAAGCTATTAGGGGCTTTACTGCAAAAAGATATAGACGGATTAATTAGGTATAATTATCTAAAAATTATAGCAACTTAGGAAGACAATAAATTAGAGAAAGTCTACGAGATACTAGAAAGCTTTTAGGTATAAAGGATTCTAAAAGCATAGCTAGAAGATCTATAGATGGATATATACAAAAATTAAAAAGTAAAGTATATTCTAAGAAGCATAGTAGAGCAATTTATGGAAGAATTCTATAAGGGATTAACTTAAGGACATAATAGAGCTATAGGCTTAGTATTAAGACTTTAGGAAGAATATATTATTAATAGAATCTAGAATATTATAAAAAAAGTAATAAAGGAGTGTCTAGATTGCTAAAGGAATAAACTAATAAAGCATAAGCTATATAGAGGGCTATAACCTATTAAAATACCAGAAAGACTATAGGAGGTTATATTATAGGACTTTATTATTAAGTTACTAAAGTTAAGAGATTCTATTACCGGATAAGATTATAACGTAATTTTAGTAATAGTAGATAAGCTTATAAAGTAGGAATACTTTATAGTATATATAGAAGAAATATTAGTAGAAGATATTGCTAGAATCTATATTAAAGAAGTGTTTATAAAATACGGAGCATTAAGTAAAATTATATTAGATAGGGATCTAAGATTTATAGTAGTATTTTAGGAAGTGTTTTTAGCAGAGCAAGGAGTTTAAGTAGTAACTTCCACTATATATTACCTATAGATAGACAGTTAAACGGAGAGATTAAATTAGATGCTAGAACAGTATTTAAGGTATTATATTAATTATATACAGAATAATTAGGTATTGCTATTACTAGTTATATAGTTTACATATAATGTAACACCTTAAGAAGGAATAGGTATATTACTATTTAAGGCAAATTATAGATATAAGCTAAGAATATTGTTATTACTATAGCAAGTAAAGAAAATAAGTAGCACAGCTAAAAAAAGAATAAAGATGTTAATAAATCTTTATATAAACCTTATAGAATTAGTAAAGAAAGTATAAGAGAGAATAAAAAGGTACTATAACGCTAAGAGATCTAAGGGACTAGATCTTAAGGAGGGAGATAAAGTATAGCTACTATATAAAATTTTTAAGAGTTAATAATTAAGTAAGAAGTTAGACTATATTAGGCTAGGACCTTTTGAAATTATATAGAGGATTTTACTGGTTATATTTAAGTTAAACCTACTAGCTAAAATAAAGATCTACCCTATATAGTATATTATAATACTAAAGCTAGTATATAGGAATGTTAAGCCACTAATTTATAAAGCAGACACGTATAAAGGGTAAGAAGAAGATAAATAGTAAGTTTTAAAGATAGTTAGTTATAAGGACATTAATAATAAAATATAGTATAAGGTTAAGTGGATAGGCTATAATAAGACTACCTAGGAACTACTAGAAAATTTAAAAAAATGCTATAAAAAAGGTATAGGAGTATTAGAAAAAATTAGGTTAGGTAGTATTAATAAAGAAGGATCGCTAAAGAATAAGTTACTTAAGGGGGATTTAGGAAGAGCAGTTGCTAAACTACTTAGATTTATTTCCTTCTTTATTAGAAAAGAATCCGTTTTTTTATTACTAAGTTCCTATAAACCTTATTTTACTAGTTTTTACTCCTTAAAACGAACCTTTTTATAAACCTTCTTAAGATAGATTAACTGAGTGGACGCTATAAGATAAGACTTAAGGGCCCGTTGCTAAGTATTGGCAGCCTCCTATTCTATATTATAAAAATGGTGTAACTCCGCCAGAGCAATAGAGAGTTTATTATCTAGCTACGTAGTAGTAGATTAAATATAAGACCCTAAGATAAATTAATTAGGGAACTAGACGACTATTAAGAGTAATAGGTTATGTATATTTAGTATTAGAGATAGAGCAAACGTTATAGGACAAATAAATATTCGCTTTAGTGCACTTTAAATAAGAGGACGGTTATTGTAAAGATGGGCTCGCTAATATAACGTAGACTAACTCCTCTTTTAAATAGCAAGAATATAGAGACGGTATAATTTTACTAAGAGACAATATCGCAGCGATAGTGTGAATGCGACGAGTAGTTAAAGAAGAAGAAATTGCTTTAGGTATAATAAGTAACAATATTAACCAAATTAATTAGATGGATATTATACCTCTAGTAAACAACTTAGAGATATTTTAAATCTTTAAGGATAAAGATAAAAAGGAGGGAGATAGTGTTACGGACGCTTTAAGTATAATATTATAACTACTTAAAGAGGAGTTAGAAGAAGCTAATTAGTTAATTTAAGCATGGTCTAGGATAAAGCTAATAGAGCTATATAATAAGGAATGGTAACTAAGATTATATAATGTAATCTATATAATCTATAGGATCTATATAATCTATAATAGAGTAGATAAAGTATATGTATATTATATATAAGAAGGATTTTATAGGAGTACGGTCGTATATTTAAGGACCCTTAGTCCCTACCTAGATAGTTCCTTCCTTATAGTAATTCTTAGAATATAATTGGAGTTAATCTGTTGGGTAACCACTCTACTAGTTGTTATTACTTTATCGACTACTATTATTTGCATTTCCTATACACCTAGCCTAATAATAGGACCCACCGTAGTTCTTACTACAAGGTTCCATTATATATAGCCTTTTACCTATAAATAGACGGGTAAATAAAACGCTAGAACTAAACCTTAGAGTATTACCTCTATATATTCTGTAATAAAAAGCAAAGTAATTAGGTAGGCCTCTTATTACTAGCTAAATTCGCCTATAATAATGCTAAATATAGTATAATAAGTATAAGCTGGTTTTATACCCGCTATAGGTTCTACCTACGTCTAGAATATAAGGTTAAGATAAATGATAGTAGTTTAGTCCTAGCCGCCTTTAAGATAATTAAAAGAATATCCCTTAAATATAAAGCGCTAGTAAAACGCTAGGAAAGCGCCGCTAAGGCGTAAACAAAATACTATAATTATTATTATTAACTATAAATATATAATATAGGGGATCTAGTCCTACTATTAACTAAAAACCTTAAATAGAAAAGGCTAAATAAGAAGCTCGCAGTACGCTTTATTAGACCTTTTAGTATAGCTAAACCAGTTAAAAAGCAAGTATATTAGCTATATTTACCCATATCTTACTATATCTACCCTATATTCTATATTAGCTTACTAAAGCTATATATATAATATAAGGGCGCTACTAAAGACCTATTACTAGGGCCTATTAAGCTAGACAATTAAGGGGACTAAAAGGATTAGTATAAGGTAGAAGAAATACATAGAAGAAAAGGATATAACCAGACTCTATAGTACCTAGTTAAGTAAAAAGACTAGCTAGAAAAATATAACTAATAGGTTCTAGTAGAGGATGTTATAAAGACATAAAGGAGACGTATAATAGTTACTTTACCCTAAGGGGTAAACGGAAAAGAAAGTAGGTAAGAAAATTAGAATAATTAAATTATAACTAGGATTACGCCCTACTAGCGGGACGATAACGGAATAATGGTGGGGCGATAGTAGTACGCCGATAGAAATATAAATACTTTATAGCTTTATTAAATCCTCCCTTTTCTCCTCTTCTTCCTCTTCCTCCCCCTCCTCTTTCTCTATATCCTCCTCTCCCTCCTCTTTATTATTCTTATTCTTATTCTCCTCCTTATTCCTTATAATAGGAGGCATATTAGCCTATAAGTACTATTAGTATATACTACGCCGGCAAAACCCCTATACTATAACACGTACTAAAGCGCGCATTATATTAAGAATCCCTTTAAGGGTTTAACGGATAGCTTATAATTCCTATACTTAAAGTAGGGGAAAGTCTTTGTCCTTTAGGCGCTGGCGGAGACTATACTTAGCACTAGTACGTACTAAGGCCTTAATATCCTTTATAAAGAATTTCTAGGCGGCAGTAACGCGAGTATTAAGGTTAGCTATATCCCCGCTAGTAACCTAATAGCGCTTAGCCCTATTAATAAGGGCGAGTAACTTGTTTAGGCGGCTATAGAAGGCCTTAGGGACCTAGTCTTATTAGCTATTAGAATCTAAATTAACGCATATAAACTTACTGCTTAGTATAACTTATTTAGTTATTAGTAGTAACTGTAATTACGGTTAGCCTACTGGCAGTAAATAGCCCGCCTAGTAGTAGCTACATACTTAGCGTAACAGAGGTAAATTTTAAGTAAGGCTAGAGGAGTATCTTACGAACTATAAGGGAGCTTAAACGGTGTTTAGTAGGATTAGTAACGGCTATAAGCTAATATAGAGAATACTTACGGAAAGCTTACTAGTAGGCGAACTAGCGGCGTAACGCTTACGATTTATAGTTAATTAGAAGTTATAAAGAAGGCGAGTTATAGGCTAAATAAATTAAATTAAAATAGGAAGGGAAATCTGGTGTTCTACCTTAGGGGGACTTCTACCTTTATAGGTCTCTATAGGGCCCTAGCGTTCTATTATCCTATTATCCTATTATCTAATTATTAAATTTAATTAAATTATACTGCATATTTCTTATTTGGTAAAGAATAATAATACACTTCTATTATATAATAGCGTCGGCTAAGGATAGCCGCTTAAGAAAGGGGGGGCAATTATTAGGCCGTAGAGACGCACTTGCCGTAACCGGCTTAGCGCCGGCAAGGCGCCTATAAAACGTAGTTACCCCGCACTAGAGAACGGCAGAATTTAGTTCTATAGTTCTACTTTATTAAAAACTAGATACCTATTGCATTCCACTACTATTATTACGTTACTATATACCTTTAGGGCCTTAACGTCCTAATAGTTAAGCTTACTTAAGTTGTTTATAGTTTCTTATATAGTTTCTTATTTGGCTTTAGGTTTAATATTAGATATAGAGTTAGTATTAGATTTAGGTTTAGGTTCTTTAAATATCCTTTTTATAGTAAAATACTAGTTCTTTTAGTACTTTCATATATTAAGCTTAAGCTTTTACTTAGTTTAGGATAGTATTATTACGGCTTATACAAATGCCTCTAAACTAAAGCTTGTAGAATGCTGTATTACAAAGATACTAAGCTAAAGAGAAAGGAAAAGGGGTTGCTAGGACCGATATAAACAAATATATAGGGGTAGCCGTCAAGGCGCTAGCAGTAGGCGAGCCAATCGCAGGTCGGCAGAATATGGCAGAATTTAGCAGGTGGCGTGCCGCAGCGCCGTCACAAGTATGGTAGTTAGGATTGGTTTATATAGTTTAGTATAATTTTTAAGTCCCTAGTAGACGTTAGCGGGAGTCTTATACTAGTGGAATTTAGTAGAATTCCCGGCTTAATAGAATTAAGTAGATTTCTTAGGTATAGGGTAGACAGTTATAAAAGTCTTATATTAGTAGGATTTAGTAGAATTCCTAAGTTAGTAGAATTAGGTAGAATTTTAGATTTAGTTTTAGGTCTAAGTAATAAGTTATAAGGTACTTCTGCTTATAATAGGAGGCGGTTAATAGGAGCTTAAGGTTGTCCTAATTAATAGTTACCTTATATAGCTTTATTTACGGTTATTTAAGAATTACTAAGTAACCTAGAATAGTAATAAAGAGTTAAATTAATTCTTTGTGGTTTAGGTATTAAAGTTTTAGGAATACTATATAGGTAATACGGCCTAAGATAGTGTATTTGCTATTAAATCTAAATATATTAATATGCTAGTTAAGGGGGGTTAAAGTAAAACTATTATCTTACGCGAAGATTTTGCTAATAAATCCTATACTACTAGCTCCTATATTAATTAAGACTTAAGTATTAATCTATTAATTATTCTACTAAAGACAATAGTTAATAGTTATACTATAATCCTAAGAGTTAAAGTTTATAATATCTAAAGCATTTAATAATATCCTAAGGTAAAGCCGTTCTAGAGAGTAACTTAGCTTTAAGACCTTCCTTTTAAAGGCGATTAGGGTAGAGTTCTTATAGTATATTGGTTATGGCTTTATTCTTATAAGTAGTATTTATTAAAACACAAGTTAGAGCTAGATAATAATTAGGGTTAGTAAACGGGGCTTGCTTAAAACAATTGGTTACTTATATTAGTTATTTATTTATATATTTAGAATAGCGGTATACTGCTTATACTAGTTATTTATATATATATTTAAGGCAGCTAAATAGAGTAGTAGTTTAAAATATAGGTATTATTTCCGCACTTAAAATAATAGCCGTATTTAATATATTATCTATATTTAATAGATTCTTTTAGGGCGTAAATATATTATATAAGTTAGTTATAGATATAGAGGCTTTTAGGTTATTCTATATACGAAATAGAGTAAAATAGGGCAGTATAAGGTATAAGTTTAATATAATATAGTATTATAAAATAAGTATAAGCGGCGATAATATATATTAAAGTAGATATTATTAAGCTATATATATAAACTACGTAATAGATTAAGGCGTTATATAAGGAAAAAAGGTAGAAAAATAGGAAGAAAGAGTAAATATTATTAGCTTAGTTACTTAGTTAATAGATATACGGAGCAGAATAGGATTTGGGTAGTAGTTCTAGTAAAACTTAGTAGGATTTAGTGGAACTTAGCGGAATATAGCGGAATGCGGTAGATTATAGTTAGATTGCCGTAGATTACCATTAAATTGCCTTTTTATGGTCGGTCTCTAGTTGCTAAGTTAGTGAAAAAGGGTGGATATGTATAAGGTATTATAGGGGTGTCCTATAATGTAACGGAACCTTATAGCAAGTACTACGATGGGCTCGTTATTAGGCTAGGTGTGTAGGTATTATAAGTAAGTCAACAACGTAATAATAACTGGTAGAGTGGTTGCCTAATAGATTAACTCTAATTGTATTCTGAGAATTACTATAAAAAAAGAACTATCTAGAGTAGGGACTATAGTCCTTTAAATACACAACTATACTCCTAGGAAACCCTCCTTATACGTAAGGTACGCATTATACGTAAGGTACGTAAGTTCCCTTTGTTCCTCTCGTCCCTTATATAGCATATTATATAACTTACTTACCATTCCTTATTATATAGTTCCACTAGCTCTATACTAGACCGTGCTTATATTAACTAACTAGCTTCTTCTAACTCCCTTCCTAGTAGTTGTAATATTGTACTTAAAGCGTCCGTAATACTATCTCCCTCCTTCTTATTTTTGTCCTTGAAGATTCTAAGCATCTCTAAGTTGTTTACTAGAGGTGTAATATCCGTCTAATTAATTTAGTTAATATCGTTACTTATTATACCTAAAGCATTTTTTTCTTTATATGCGCAACGTTATGCACGCACCGTTGCTACTATATTATTACTAGGTAAAATAATACCGTCTCCGTATTCTTGTTATGTAAAAGAGGGGTTAGTTTATATTATGCTGGCGAGTCCCTTATCTTAGCAACCTTTCTTTTACTTAGAGTGCACTAAAGCGAATATTTATTCGTCCTATAACGTTTACTCTTTTACTAACGCTAAATATACGCGTCCTATAACTCTTAATAGTCTTTAAGTTTCTTAAGTAATTTATTATAGGGTCTCGTGTTTAGTTTACTGCTACTTATCTTAATAGTAAGCTAACTTAAGCCCTTACTAAGTTAGAACGTTCTTAGGATATAAAGTAAAAGGCTCTAGAGGCCCGTATTACTACGTCTACTTATCTCTTCCGTCTTAAGAAAGTTTGTAAAAAGGTTTATTCTAAAGAGTGGAAACTTATAAAATAAGGCTTGCTGGAACTTAGTAATAAAAAAACGGATTCTCTTTAATTGGTAAAGGAAACAACTCTAAATAATTTGGCAGTCGCTCTTTCTAGGTCCCCCTTAGGTAACTTATTCTTTAGTAATCTTTCCTTATTAATATTACCTAACCTATTCTCTTCCGATACTCCTATACCTTTCCTATAGCATTTTTTAAATTCTCTAGTAGCTCCTAGGTAGTCTTATTATAGCCTATCCACTTAACTTTATACCATGTTTTATTATTAACGTCCTTATAACTAATAATCTTTAAAACTTGCTATTTATCTTCTTCTCGTCCTCTATATGTGTCTGCTTTGTAGGCTAGTGGCTTAACATTCCTATATACTGGCTCTAGCATTGCGATATACTATATAGGGTAGATTCTTATCCTAGCTAGTAGGTTTAACTTAAATGTAACTGGTAAAATTCTTTATATAATTTTAAAAGGTCCTAGTCTAACGTGGTCTAACTTCTTACTTAATTATTAACTCTTAAAATTTTTATGTAGTAGCTATACTTTATCTCCCTCCTTAAGATCTAGTCCCTTAGATCTCTTAGCGTTATAGTATTTCTTTATTCTCTGCTATACTACTTTAGCTATTTCCGTAAGGTTCTTATAAAGATTTATTAGTATCTCCATCCTTTACTTAGCTATACTACTTATCTTCTTTACTTAACGTAGTAATAATAATATTCTTAGCTTATATCCATAATTCGCCTTAAATAGTAAAGTACCCATTTCTTCTTATGGTGTTGCATTATATGTAAACTATATAACTAGTAATAGTAATACCCAATTATTCTATATATAATTAATATAATGCCTTAGATACTGCTCTAGTATCTAATTTAATCTTTCTATTTAACCGTTTGTCTGCGGATAATATACGGTAGAAGTTACTGCTTAAACTCCTTGCTCCGCCAAGAATACCTCCTAAAATGTTGCTACAAATCTTAGATCTCTATCCGATATAATCTTACTTAGTGCTCCATATCTTACAAATACTTCTTTAATATAGATTCTAGCAACATCTTCTACTAATATCTCTTCTATATATACTATAAAGTATCCCCACTTTATAAGCTTATCTACTATTACTAAAATTACGTTATAATCTTATTTGGTAATAGGATCTCTTAATTTTAGTAACTTAATAATAAAGTCTTATAATATAACCTCCTATAGTCTCTCTAGTGTTTTAATAGGTTATAGCCCTCCATATAGCTTATGCCTTATTAGTTTATTTCTCTAGCAATTTAGATACTCTTTAGTAACCTTTCTAGCTATTCTTTAGATTCCGTTAATAATATATTCCTTTTAGAGTCTTAATACTAAGCCTATAGCCCCATTATGTCCTTAAGTTAATCCCTTATAGAAATCTTCCATAAAGTACTCTGCTATGCTTTTTAGGATGTACTTTACTTCTTAGTTTTTGTATATATCCGTCTATAGGTCTTTTAGCTATACCTTTAAAACTTTCTATACCTAAAAGCTTTCTAGTAACTTATAAATCCTCTCTAATTCTTCCTAAGTTACTATAATTTTTAAATAATTATACCTAATTAACCTATCTATATCCCTTCGCAGTAAAGCCCCTAATGGCTTTTTATTATTTTATAGTTTAGCCTTTTAACTTAGCGCGTTAGCCTATATATTATCTATACCCTTAATATACTAAATCTTAAAATAGTATTCCGTAAGCATCTCTGCCCATCTAACCTATCTTTAGTTAAGTTCCTTTATTATTAGGAATTCTATTAGGTTCTTATAGTCCATCTTAACTATAAATGGTTTTTCTGTGCCTTATAAGAATGCTCTCTATTTCTTTAATGCTGCAACTATACCTAATAACTCCTTATTATAGATATTATAGTTTAACTCTAGTAGTATTATCTTTCGACTATAGTATGCTACTGGGTGCTATCTATCTAGATACTTTTATATAAAGTATGCTTCTAGTATAAAGTCTAATACATCTATTTCTATAACCGTCTCTAGTCTTAGTTAATAGATCTTAAGAACTGGCTCCTAGGTAAATAACTCTTTAACTTTTTTAAATAGTTCTTATTACTCCTTTCCCCATACCCATAGTTCTTCTTTCTTTATTAGTCGCGTAAATAGTTTAATATTTTTTAACCATTGCGCTATAAACCTTCTATAGTAATTACAAAACCCTAGAAATAATCTTAACTACGTAACGTTCTCTAGTTCCTACCAATTTACTATAGCCTTAATCTTTTTTAGATCTATACTAAGTTGGCCTAGTTTAATAATAAATCTAACAAAATTGGTCTTCCTAGTAAAGAACTTGCATTTCTTAATTGCTACTAGCATTTATTCTTCTTATAGTCTCCTTAAAACCCATTTAACATGTTCTCTATATTCTTCCTTAGTTATTAAGTAGATAATAATATTGTTAAGGTATACTATAATAAATTCATCTAAATGTTCTCCTAATATATTGTTAATTCGCTTCTAAAACGTTACTAGTGTGTTTATAAGCCCGAATTGCATAACTAATGGTTTATATAGTCCTTCCTTTAATTTAAAGGCTGCCTTCCATTTATTGCCTTCCTTAATTCTAATCTAATAGTACGCCTATCTTAGATCTATCTTCGTAAAGATTTGCGTATTGCCTATCCTGTTTTAGATTTCGCTAATTAAGGGTAAAAGATACCTATCCTTTCTAGTAATGCTGTTTAACTATCTATAGTCGATATATAGCCTTAGCTTGCTATTTTTCTTTAGTATAAATAGTACTGGATAACCCGCTAATAATTACAATAGTTTAATATATCCTTTTTATAAGTTCTCCTAGACAAACTCTTTTAATACTCTACCTTTTTCTTTGGTAAGCTTATAGATTAGAAAGAACCTTAAACTTATTTCTAGTTCTAATTCTATCTTATAGTCCCATGCTATATACTTTAATAGCTTTTCACTTTCTAGTAACCATAGTTTCTTACTGTACTTATGGTATCTCTTTAGTATATAGCTTAACCCTTTTTCTGTTTCCTTATAGGTCGCTCCTACTTAGTACCATACTATCTTAGCTTATTATCGCATCTTGCGGCGTTAAGTATCTCTAATATTGACTTAACCTATAACCTAATTAATCTTTAGATTGTATTTTTATAACTAAGGCATTCCTAACACTGCCTTATTATTCCCTAATAGTAATATATTAAAAGATATCTTAATCTGTCTCCCTTTAATAGTTATCTAAATAAGTCCTGTTTTAAGATTAATAATGCCTCCTCTATAGGCTATCGGATCTTCTAAAATTATCACTAATAGGTAAAAACATTCCTTCTTTCTGTGTGGTAACCCTATTCTTTTAACTGCTACTAGCAAGATATAGTTCCTTATTGCTCTACTATCTATTAGTGCCTTAAACTATTAATCTTACTACTTAACTTATAAATTTAGGTGTCGTTCTTAAATTCCTTTAAGGGTCTAAGGCTCTACTACTAGTTCCCTCTGGTCCTATAGGCCTCCACTTTTCCTAACTATTAGCTACTAGATCCTTTTTATACTTAGTTTAACTTAGGCTAATACTTAGTTTGCTTTTTATCTTTAATATACTATAGACAGGTATTCTCTAAACATTCCCACCATTGTTATTTATCTAGGCATTCTTCTATAAGGAATCTTCCTAGTTAAAGTATTAAGTCCCTTTATTTTTAAACTTCTGTGGGATGCCAGCTATATATATACTTAGTATTCCTAAACCGTCTCTTATCTGGTGCCCAATATATTCTTATAGGGTATTTTCGGTTTTTTTCCTTTGGGTTTTTGTGTATATCGCATATATCGTCCATATATGCAATCTATGCTAATATATGGTATGCTAGGTGTCTTAGGTTAACTTTTAACTTATTTTTATCTTTAAGTTTAAACCTCTATTGCGTTAATCTAAACGTTACTGTCTTATTTACTAGTACTAATATTTATATTATCTCTTTCTAGTCTATAGCTTATTCCTCTAGATCCTTTAATATTATAATTAAGGCTCCTTTAATATAGCTTATTTGTCTCTTAGATATAGCCTAATCCGGTATAACCTTTTTATCTAATTATATGTAAAAGTCTTCCTACTTATTATTATGTCGTTGCCTAAACCACTTTTAGTACAGCTTACTAAGTGTATATAATCTATCCGTAAGAAAGTATCTTTTTATTACTGCTTTGTAACAGCCCTTTATGTGTTGTTCTTGGAACCTAGTTAAAATCCCTAGATTCTCTTCTTCTTCTAGTTCCATAAGCCACTTAGCTTTAGGTATACCTGCCTTCGGCCTATTAATAACCTTCTATATAGGTATCTTTTTCCCAAAGCAATTTGGCATTCTTAGCTCTGTAGCTTGCTTTTACTATATAAAGATTTATTATCTAAATTCTTCTATGCTTTCTTACGGTTATTGTCTTTCTAATAGATCCTTAACGTCCTTATACTTTTTAACTAACGTATTAACTTTTTAATTTTTAGTCCAAACACTTTATTTAACTAGTAAGTTTTCTAGGTCTATATTTCTGTCTCCTAGTTTAACTGCTATTTATATTACAGATTCTCTAATCTATAAAGAAGTCCCTTGCTTCTTTAATCCTGAGCTTACTTCTAACTTAAGTTTAGCTCCCGCCTTAGTTTAACTAGGCGTCCGTGGTATTCTCATCTCGTCTTAAGAGTCTTAAATCTTATCTATCTCGTCTTAAGAGTCTAATGCCTATAGGAAACTCTATCCCAAGCTTATTCGTATATCTTTAAACTAAGCTACTACTCTACTCTATTGGTTTTCGTCTATTATAGGTCCTTAAGCTATCCTTATCCTATCTTCGGAATCTTAGATCTCTCTTATCTTGTCTTAAGAATCTTAAGCCTTTAGCCTTTTACCTTTATTAAGTAGTAAGCTAGCACTAGCAGTTATCTACTTACTTAATCTCTTTTAAATACTGCTCCTTCCGTCTTATAAAGCGATGGATGCCGTATCTAATAGTGTTATAATACCCGTTACTAAACCTTGCTCTATAGCGGTCTTAGTCTCTACTTCTATTGCGTTATTAAGGTTTAGATATCCCTAGTTAGTTCCTTTATTATCCTTATCGCTATTAATTAATAAGTACTCCAACTCTATTATTATTATTACTAATCGTTATTCATATATTGCTGTAATATCCTAATCCAGCTTATAGAGTTAATCTTATTTTTTATCTAACTCTTTAGTTTCTCTAAATCCTCTTAACTCTAGCTCTTATAGCCAATAGCTTGTGCCATACTTAGCGTCTTTATAAATTTGGCATACATTATTATAATAAAATGCGAAACTTCTAATTAAACATTCTTTTATTCCTCGCAGTATACTATTATTCCTCTATACGTATATATCTTCTACTAGTTAGGTTCCCTTTATTATATAATAACTCTAACTATTCTTATAATCCCTTATAAAATAACTCTGTTTCCTATAATTTATATAAGCTCCGTCTTTAAACTATTAACTTTACTATAGAGTCCGCCTAAACGTCTTCTACTAATAAGATCCCTAATTTAGCCTTTACTCCTTAGTCCTATAATCACTAGATCCTTAACCTCTAGGTTTTTATAGTTTCTTACTCCATCTCTTATAGGCTTTTTTAGTACTACTTAGGTCTATTAGCTCTACGCTATACTATAGTTTTTAACTTGGCTTTTATTGTTGCGTGCTCTATACCTTATACAACTATAGAACTCTATCCTAACCTCTCTTAGTCTATTCCCTTTAGAAGATCCTATTATCAATCTTTATTACTTAATCTATTAATTCCCTTAGGGTGTTTGTATCTTCCATTAGAATAATTACGTCTTGGACTTTAGCCTTAAGTCCCTGTTTATACTATGCTATAAGCGCCCTATTATTCCACTTAACTTATATAGCTAGTGTTTAGAACTATGTTATATACTTAATTACTAAAGTTTATTACGTAATGTCTTGGAGTTTTCTTTCTGCTATAGTTACTGCCTTTAGGTCTCTAAACATTTGTATAAGTTGCTCTATAAACTCTTCCCAACTTAAGAATATAAACCGCACCTCCTAATTGGTGGTTGTTATTCCACTTGCCTATATTTCTATAAGGTAAGGCTTAAACTACTTAAGTGCTCTTCCTAACAAAAATAATCCTGCGTAAGCTATTTAATCTATAGGTATTGCTAGCTTCGCTCCCTCTTGCGTAACCTTAAAGTGCATTTACATAAGGAATCCTTTAAGCTTTAATCTCTCTCCTAAGAATCTTTTAATTAATGGTAACTTAACCTTTACTATACCTATCCCATTAATCCTTTATTTAAGTGTTGTATTATTTTTTATTAACTAGTTAACTATCTCTTATAGCTATCTAACCGTTATAGGTTGTTGCGAGTCAGTATCTACTATACTAGTGTCACCTCCTAACCTTAAAGTAGTTGCCGCCATCAATAGCGTTATAGTGGCTGCTTTTAGTAGCATGTTATTTAACTTATTAAAACCGTAACTAGGTAGTAATTGTGTAACGGAACCTTGTAGCAAGTACTACGATGGGCTTATTATTAGGCTAGGTATATAGGTATTGCAAGTAAGTTAACAACGTAATAACAACTAGTGGAGTAGTTGCCCAATAGATTAACTCCAATTGTATTCTAAGAATCACTATAAGGAAAGAACTATCTAGAGTAGGGACTGTGGTCCTTTAAATACACAACCGTACTCCTAGGAAACCCTCCTTATACGTGAGGTACGCATTATACG
>Ga0307515_10004973_pt1 | contig 27126 bp, 29 predicted proteins | sample 17_EM_MG_FD_194513 | JGI IMG/M metagenome (GOLD analysis project Ga0307515, IMG submission 194513) | Populus trichocarpa ectomycorrhiza microbial communities from riparian zone in the Pacific Northwest, United States - 17_EM | ecosystem: Host-associated > Plants > Roots > Unclassified | place... | reverse complement strand
CCCCCCCCCCCCCCCCCCCCCCCCCCCCCCCCCCCCCCCCCCCCCCCGCTTCATGGTTACGGATGTGGTAGGGGAAGGGGATGGCTTAAGTATTGGTCTGAGTAAAGGGTGGTGTCACGGGGCTTGTGCATCCATACGCTGGTTGTGTTTTACATGTATGCACGAAGGTACAAACTCAGAGAATTTGTTTGTGACACAAGGTCTCGGTGTCCGAACGACAATTGTGGTTTGTCCAACGGAGCTGCTGCCAATATCGTCGGATGTGCATTGCGCGTACAGGGGCTGGATCGCAAGGTGAAATCTGGTGTACTATTTGTAGGAATGAACCGTCATGACGTCACAGGAAGATCGATCGGAGCCGTTGAGAAAGCTTGGTTGCACCACCATCGGTTCGGAGTGCCGACGGTAGAAGTGACTGTCTGTGACCTTTATTCTCAGAATATCATTGCAATTGTACCGCTGAGAGATGCGTTTGTATATTTTTTTTCTCGTCTTTGGAAGAGCATTCAGCCCCGTCCTTGTTCTCGCTTAGCGCTTGGCTAAAGCTTACTTGTTAGTTGGCGATTGATGTGCTTGGCCATGGGACCAGTCCCCTGCCACGCAGGCCAAGGCACAGGAACAAACTGCGTCATGTCACTGGGACTGCAAAGTACAAAACCGCTGAGCAAACCGACCCAAACTTCTTCTCTTCGTCGTCTTCTGGCTTCATTTCCATCCTCCACCTGCCTCCACAGTACCACGGTATCCAAAAAATAATTGACCATAGAACTTACGAGTACATCTCCAATGGGTCTCTTTTCTCACACCCCTCGCAACAGCCACCAAGGAAAGCGCACTGGCCGCGAGGGAGCCATGGACCACCACCTGAACCGTCGCCCACCCTTCGGATTATGGATGCGTACCGTCTGGCTTGACCTTCTCACCATGGTCTTCCTCGGTGCCGTTGGTCTCGGAGTACGTCGCTAGCTCCTGTGCCATCTGCTTTCGCTAAACAAAGGAATCAGGTCTACTACGTACCCCCAGCACCAACCCGATCCTTCCCTGTCTACTTCCAGGACGGCGAAATCGTCTATCCGCAGTTCGCATACCCATTGCGCAACAACATCATTCCCATCTGGCTCGCTGCCTTCCTTGCGAGTATGATCCCTATTGTCGTTATCGCTTTGATGCAGATTAGGATTCGCAGCTTCTGGGATTTGAATAATGCTATTATGGGGTTGCTATACTCGCTCATCAATGCTGCTGTTTTTCAGGTGTTTTTGAAGTGGTTGATCGGAGGGCTGAGGCCTCATTTTTTGGCTGTGAGTTTTTGCCGGTGTTCCGCTGGCTTGTTGTCGGGTGAGTGCTGATTGTCTGCTCTCCGCTAGGTCTGCAAGCCATCTCTCCCAGACGTTGGTAATAACACCGGCACCGGGCTTCGTGCAATCATGTACACTCGTGCTATCTGCACCGGAGATAGCAAGGAAATCAATGACTCTTTGGAGTCGTTCCCCTCCGGCCACTCTACCGCTGCTTGTAATGTCCCCTCTCCCCTACTCACGTACCATTCGCGTTAACATTCTTCAAGTTGCCGGTTTTGTCTTCCTTTACCTCTACCTTAACGCCAAGTTGAAGGTCTTCTCCAACTACGCCCCACACATGTGGAAACTCACCGCTCTCTACGCGCCAATCCTTGGTGCCACTTTGATTGCGGGATCCTTGACCATCGACGAATATCACCACTGGTATGACGTTGTCGCCGGCGCAATCATCGGAACCATGTTTGCCTTCAGCTCGTACAGGATGATGTACGCAAGCGTGTGGGACTTCCGCTTCAACCACGTTCCTCTCCCTAGAGGTAACACCCGGGGTTATTACTACGGATTCGGCGGTGAAGATGGTTGGGGTGAGGCTGTTGCCACTAGAAGGGCTGGTTGGGGGGTAGGACAGGGAATGGGGGGTGGTGCTCCGTTCGATGCTGCCCATGGTGCTGGAGGTGCCGCTTCGTCGGGGCTGGGTGGTATTCTCCACCGCAGGGACGGCGATAATGCTGTTTAGGGGGATTGATTGTTGGGAATCTGGAAAAGATCTAACGCGTGACGAATTTGATAGGAAATGGCGCTAAATGATGGTATTTGAATACTTAGCATTTGTCTTCTGGGGAAGTCATACGGTTTGTGTTTGGTAGTTACCTTGTGCTATAGGAATTTTAATTTACCCTTTCTGCTGTGGGTGTTAAAAACTTTCAGTGCTTTGATGGCTGCATGCTCAACCACTCTAGTTTTCAGTGATGGGTGAATGACGAACCCACAATGTCATGGGATAGAATTCGGTATGCAGCAGATCTGCAGCATACGACTGGCACCACAAACTCTAGCCGGCCCAACAAAACCCCAGAACTTGTTGGTGATCAATATAAGCTTTCGGCTAGTGGCGGGGTGGGTCCGTCATGATCAGTGACTAGTAGCCCCAGACAAACGCTAAATTCCCCACGGCGCCTCACAGCACAAGGCTGGGGTAAAGCTTAAGATGTGAAGAACATCGTCTCTGCGAGTCCCAGCAAACCCAAGCTTCGCATTCGATAACTCTCATCGAATTAACGCTAGCCAATTAGCAACGCGGTCGACTGTAGATCTACCAGCAGCTGTGCAGTAAAGGGTGAGAATTCTCGTAACCCACGGTCTCTATTACCTGCGGCTTGATTCTTATGTAAAATTGCGAAAACCAATCGTCGTGACGAGTCACAAACCCTAACCTTCCCCTCAACTTCTTCCGATGTGTTCACTCATCAACGAAACCTTTTTCGAAAATGTTCAACAAGACCACCAGGTCGGCCAACTTAATAATGATTCTCAATATCAATGCTATAAATCTCCCGGACTTTGCCCACTTTTGCGGAATTCTTCAGAACTGCTATAGTATCTTCGTTCTTGATAGACGGCTACGGATTACTTCATTTTCTTCTATTTGGACTTGCTCGATACTAGCAATTTTTTCTTGACAGAATATCAACGCATATCGCAAGGTAAGACCATTCCCCTTCCTCTTGTCTGATATTGCTAGTTAACACGTTTATACACAGAACAATCTATTTTAGACCTCCTCGATACCCAGAAACTTCGAATACCATTTCCGGACAGAATAAAACCGTATATCTCAAGGTAAAACCATGTCTCTACTCCTTCATTGGTCTAACATTTCCGGTTAACACATTAGTTCAGATGGCACCCGGTATCAATTCCTTCCTAACCTCCTACGCCAATGGCGTCACCCCCGCCCCCGTCATCGGCGGGAAGAACTCGGAATCCGCCAATAAGATTGGTGAAATTGGCAAGGTGATCTGGAATACGGTCGTCGGCGCCTTCAATACCGGTGTTCGTGGGGATAGTGCTAGCCCAAAGGTCAATTTCATCCCCAAGGACCAGACGGTCCCCGAGAAAGGATCTGGAGGTAAGAAGGTGGCAAAGCTCTACAAGAATAAAAGAGATGAAGTCGGGGCCTTGTTTGAGGATGGGATCAAAGATACCCGGGAGGGTGAGGTTGAAATCAACTTTGATTTACTCCCGCGAGCTGTCTCTGAAGAGGATGAGGATGAGGAGGAATGGGATGAAGACGAGGTGTTCGAGTACAGACCCAACTACACCCCGGAAGCCATTGATAGGATCTGCGCCTCCAAGGAATTCGCTCTCAACTCCGAGAACTTCATCATCTCCTACACCGGCGAGTTCCTAAAATCCTACGCACGCGACTACCGGAACACCTCGACCTTCAAGAACCACGGCATACTCGCATCACTGGCACTAACCCACCTCAATGACCCCACCATTACCTGCGGTATCAACACCGCGCACCGCTGCGCGCCTACCTGCGCCGACGTCGTCCGAAAGCTCCAATCGAACCTCGATACCGCCCGCTCCGTCTACTTTGCTTTCCAGTCCGCCCAACACCTCGCAGAGACAATGAAATCTCTCAATTCCGGCCTTTTCGCCGCACAGGTGAATGTTGCGAACCTCGCCGCTGAGATGGCAGGATCCTTCTTCTGGACGGAACCGCCCCCGGAGAAGCGCGAAAAGTGGCTCAAATACGCCCTTGGCATGGCAGAGCTGGTGATTGGACAGGTTGCTGGTGCGATCCCGCAGATTGCGACGAGTACGTTGGTTGAGGGTCTACTACACTCGGAAATCGATAAGAGTAAGGCGCATATCGAGAAATGGACTGGGGAGCTCGCGTTGTTCACGCAGTCGATGCGCGCAAACATCGAGAAGGGGGCTTTGAAGGCGGCAAAAGCGGAGAAGCTTAAGATCAATGGGCTCGAGAATGGGATTCGGGCGGTAGAGCAGAAGACGGAGCTCCTGCTGAAGACGGCGACGACGATTGGGCGCTCTGGTGGCTTCACGGGACGGGGTAGGGAGGAGTGGGCGGCGATGGGGACGATGACACTGCTGAGTTTTTGGAAGACGTCGATTGAGCAGAAGTTTTTTGCGAACGCGCATGATGGCGAGAAAAGCCAGAGCACGAATGAGAATATGCTCCAGGCGTTCGTTTCCGGAACTACGGATGCTACTAGACAGGGACTTGTCAGGTTTGCGGATAAGGTCTTTGGGGGAGGTGAGGTGGCTGAGGATGGGAGCACACATTTTACCAACCTGATATATTCGGGACAGTTCTTGCCGGGCCATAAGGCGAGTCGTGTTGGTTATTATCACTCGCCGGAGATGGAGGAGTAAGTTCCCCATACCTCCTCCTCTATTATCCGGGTTCTAACACACCGCACAGGAAGATCAAGCGCGCCGTCATGCTCAAAGCCTTCAACCAGGCCCTCCGATCCCAAACCATCTACATAACCTGCACCCCAAAGTTCCGCAAAACCCGGCGCCCGCACCGCCCCACCTCCGAAGACACCAAGAACTATCTCACTGCCCCGTCGTGCTCCCGCGATAATACAGGCCCTCAAGACTTCAAAGCCTGTATTGACAACGAGGTATGCTACATGTACCGCTGGTCCGACCGTGGCACGCAGCTAGACTGGCACAACGAGCGGCCCTACGGCAAAGAAGTATGGTCAGAAGCGCCCTGGGAAATCGACATCGCCGACATCATAAAATCCTCCGTCCTAGGCGCAAAGGCAAACTCCACCTCCACCCCCAACTCCGACCTCTTCGATCCCACAAAATTCGCAAAATCCCTTGACCCCGCCACTCCCGGCCTCTTCACTATCCCCGTATGCTTCTCGGCCCACCCCTGGAGCACCGTCGTCGACGGCCACACTCGCCCAAACAAGTGGATGCACAACGTCGACATGTTGAATTCCATCAAGGCCTTGCCGTGCAACTGCGGGCCATGGGGGCGGGACACAGAGAAGGTCTGGCGCGAGATCGGGATCTGGAAGGACAGCAAGCCGAAAAAGTTTGCTGCTATGACGTGTATCAACTGCGGCTGGCAGATCCGGGATAAGATCCGGGATAAGCTGGAACGGTATGTGGCGTTCTGCCGAATCGATACACATGCGATCCCGAACGGACGGATCAGGTGGAAGGGGAAACAACCGGATTGTGATACTGTCACTAAGCTGCTGGATGAGAGTGGCATGCCGCCGGAGGAGCTGAAGGTGAAGAGGCCCGAGACGTATAGGGCGCTCACGTGTTGGGCCAGGCTGGAACGTCAGACGAAGAGGAAGTCGGGGTGTGAGAGGTATATGAACCTGGACTTGGGAGGCTTGTTGAGGCTGGCGGAGGAGGAGGATCGTGGGAGGGTTATTGGGGGTGCCAAGGGGAAGTCGTTGGCGGTCGGGGTGGGGGGGAATGGAACGACTATGGAGGAGCATTGGAGGGAGTTGGAGGTGTGGGAGGCGGAGAGGAGGAAGTTTGAAGAAGGGGGGAATTAAGGGATTTTCTTGTGGCGTTTTTGGTATTGAGAATTGGGATTGTACATATATCTGTTTTCTACACCTAGTCTGCGCTAGTAACTAGCCGTCAGTTTTGGAGGAGTGAGAGCACATCTAGTCTCGGCGTGACATCGTGAGTGAAGGAAAATGTGAAAGTAGCGCTTCGCGCGTCTACAGTCGCGATCAATATCCCGATTGGATAAAACTGTTGTAGTTCTAGTGTTGGAAGTTGAGCCGCCGATCAAATCAGATCTTTACCAACCCGCTCGACGTCTGCCATTTGACCGCGCCAATCAGATTCATGTTGCTTGTCACTACTTTACTACAACAGGTTTGCCAAATCCGAGCGTCTAGCGGCGTAAGCGACTACTTACTTAAGTACTATGCCAAAAAACCCCCGTTTATTGATGTGACTACAGTGCCACATTTACCCGAGTGCAGCATGACTCCCAGAGTCCAGTGATTGTAGCATATTACTAAATTTAAGATTTCAATTACTAGGGAATAGCTCAAAATACTACAGTAATACAAGATATCAGCAAATATGACATTGTAAATGATTGAGTATTTAGTTGAATGGGGTAATATTGGTCAATTGAGCAGCATTGAGCATTTGCATAGATGTGGCAGGCATTCCACATTCTTGTCACAAATAATGTGACAGTAATAAACCAGTATACCTACAAATAGCCCTAACATAATGTTATGTTCAGCAAACTACATACATAGTGTAGTGGTTAGTGGGTGTGTAAAATACCCACTGAAACAGGTTTGAATCATGCCAGAGATATTTTTTTATCATACGTCAATTAGTTGGTAGTATCTGGCCTGGATGCATGCGCGGGTATGCACGGGCGTGTGCAAGCGTGTGCAGGCATTTGCGAAATATACACATGTGGAAGTAATGTAGTGTAACTCTACTATTTAACTCAATACACATCATTTTGAATATGAAAGCAATCCAGCATCAATGTGGCATCAATATACCATCTAATGTGGTCTTTTGTGCTACATTATTGTGAAATTGATCCCACATTCAAAACAATTGATACTGTTGCAAATTCTGAAATACCCCACAAGTTCAGCCAATGTATACATTTATAAAGAATTCAACATTAATACAGCATTAACTCGGCATCAATAAACGGGGCTTTTTTGGTACAGTAGTTAGCAACCCCGCCAACCCGGACATGTAGCCCCGTCGTTAATGCTATAGAGTATGAAGTATGTTAGCAGTAGAAGCTAGAGCGCGGAGGCAGTGAAGGTTGCAAGTCGCATTATGTCAGGGCGGTTGGCCGTGGTGGGTTAATTATTGATTGATAATCGCTTGCCTTGGGATTTGATAACCTTGCACATTCAGTTAGCCTATGCCTCTCTACCGTACACTCGCATATGGAAGGCGAAATTGGGAACTGAACCTATCGGGGTGTGAAGGAAGCAGATGTGAAAACCACTCCAAATGCTCACTCTAAACGGTGCACTAGCTTCTATTCCTTAGCGCAACTCAAGAAACTCTATGTAGGGAGCTACGCCTAGACCTTTTGCCAATTTCTTGATTTATATCTCATTGTCGATGACTGAAGTCCCTTTCGTTTGGAATAAATTTTATTATAGGCAACAAACGCATGTCTGAAAACGCCGGCGCGGAATTTCGAAAAACATTTATCCAATGCTCAGAAAACCTTGAGGTGTTAATCCTCCGGATATATCATTCTGACGTGCTATTCAACCGGCTTCTCCATCCTTCGTAAGTTCACGATATTGCTAAGTTATAAGCTCTATCAGGCTTCCACTACGAAGATAAATGCTCCGAATTCTTTCCATAGCATTCATAAACTCAGACCGACCCTACAGCATACTTAGCAAAATCTTTGCGTGTTCTGCCATCTTACAGTGATTTGCTTTGACATTTATCTCGCACCAGGCGTTTTACCCGGCCTCGACTAGACCCTCAGCCCTAAATCACTACGCTGGGTTGAGAATTTAGCCGACCCCTGGTGCTAGACAAACATTACCTCTCAAATAACCTTAATACATACTATATATTCATTATCCCTAAGACCACCGAACTAAATAGAGAATAATATAAATACATAATATGATATCGACGAGCTTCCTTATTTCCTCGTCGCGACCCGACTGAATTGCCCAGGTATTTATTGCTTATTAAAATAGTTCATGATCACTTTCATGTTGAAGAAGGATTATTCTTGAGCCTGCATAAAGGGTTAGGGCGCCTTCTCCTGCATCGTCAGCCTTCAGCGTCAAGGTGCGAGAGTTCCGCTCCCAAACCGTGGATCATGACAGTTCCCTACCTCCCGCTCGAGGTCCTCCTCATCATCGCCTCGTACCTTGAAAGCACCGTTACCATCCGTCATCTCAATTCATTCCTCCGCGTCAACCGTCAACTCCACCAACTCCTCAACCCCTGTCTCTACAAGCTCGGTGCGTCCCTCTGTAATGATCGACCAGCAATCTATCGCTCCCAATCACCAATCAAATGGGCAATCAATCGGAACCGGACCTCCACCCTAGCTCTCCTGCTTGATCACGGCGCCAACATCGAATCTCGGATACTGGTGGGTGCTATAGGGAACTTACGGCTCAACAGCTTGGAGACAACACCGCTACTCGCAGCGATCACGCTGGGACGAGAGGATATAGTACGGACCCTCCTCGATCACGGCGCAAACACAAATTACTCATTCCATGGGGATACCCCACTGTATGCCGCCATGCGCCACAGTCACACAGGAATCGTGCGCCTCCTCCTTGTTCACGGAGCCTGCACCAATTTCAGCGTCGACACCGCAAACAGCAGAAAAAAAACACCCCTCCTTACTGCCACGGCCCTCACTAAAAACGCTTTGATTGTCCGGCTACTCCTTGAAGCGGGGGCGGATATAACCGCTGCGGATTATTACGGGTACACAGCGCTCCATAATGCGGCTCTGGTGGGTGATCTTGAGGTTATTCAGCTTCTTGTGGATGCAGGAGCCAATATCCGGGCGGAAGCATGGTCTGGGTGGTATATGGGGACGCCGTTGGACTTTTTCTACCAGAAGGCTAATGTAAATGATGACTGTACAAAGATTGTGGCGTTGCTTGGCGGGGAGAGTAATGGGAATTTTCTTCTCGACCGGAAAGATGCCCTACACCCCTGCTAAACAGCGGTCGTGGTTGGCAATTCTTTGCTTAGGCTTGTTGGGGGAGTAGGATATATTTTTTGGATAGTTTGGTTTTATTTGAGGGGAACAACTTATGAATTAAAGTTTTGGGCTGTAAAAATAGCTTGTGGGACATTATTTTGGCTTGTGACCTGTAAGCCCAAAGCAAGTGGACTTAGAGACGCATGATTTAACTTCCGCGGCGGTTCGCGGCGAGCCCCTAAAAAAAGGAGTTTCATTCGCATGGTGTCCATCGCTACTCTAATTACTTACGTAGGGCGGGTCACCACTAAACGCGGGACCTCCAACGAATTCCCGTATAGTGACCTAAGGAGCGCTGTATACTGTTTCTAGCTTCACAGTCACCAGTCTCGAACTGCAATACTCCAGGACTACAGTTGGCGCTACGTATAGTCTGGTTTTTACATGTGTAAGGTACGACCTATGACCACTAACTCCTGTAAGGGACACGACCAGGGAATGGCACACTGAAGTGAAGCCTGAAGGCATACCAGGCCCCGAGTTTCCGATATAACCGATGGCCATATCATATGATGCTCCATAGAGGTTTTATCTTAGAACACCAGGGGAAGGAAATCACCGTGATCCGAACCTCATGATCAAAACCTAGGGCAGTATATTGAATTACGAAACATCACAACATGCACCCGCATCTCATTCCTTCATCAAACTCCGAGCAACCACGCGTGGCTTATTTACCTCGACTTGTTCCGCTCCACCTTCTCCATAGTGTTTAACCAGTGCACCAAAGACCATGAATGCCATCTCATACAGTTTCTCATCTTCAATCCTGCCACCCGCTAAAACTGACTGTACTCTCACCTCGTTACTCCTAACCATTAACTTCCCAATCTTTTGCGCCCATATGTATCTTATTTTAGATGTTTGGATGCTGTGTGCACAAGCGTGTGCTTGTTGGGAGAGATCACGGAGGGCTTGTGCGACATTGGGTTGATCTAGGAGTACGTCACAAAGCTTTTCCGAAAGAGAGGCGGAAAGGCTTGATATTGTGCTCTCGGGGAGTAGGTCTTTAGCGGGAGCATCTAGATCTGATTCGGAAGATTCGTTAACTCTGTTGCAGTAATATTCAAAATAGTACCAGAATAAATGTGGTCGTGCCCAGATTTTGACGCTCGCTTTGGGGAAGGGTTGGGTTACGAGTTCAATGGGAAGGGGTAGAAGGACGAGTAAATCAAACTACTGCAGACGTAGGAAATAGTAAATTTACCTTTTGAATCTTTCACCTCATCTTGTTCGAATAGCTCCTCGTGAATGATATTCGCGATGACACTTTGCAGCCATAGATCCTTGATATCATTCCCCCAGGCGTTACAGCCCTCGCTGATTTTCTCGGCATTGAATCCTACTGCGCTATCTTGGGTTGGCTCACGGGTGTGTTCCTTCACAAAGTCTTGAATTGCGGCGTATAAGGTGTCGAATTTATCGATTCTGGGTTGGTCCATGAGATTTAGTCCATCTATGCTCGTGCATGTAGTACTCGGCAAACGTATTTCGTCCGAGGTTGGGTCTATAGCGCAGGTGCTATTCGTGATGTCTGCCTCTGATTTTTGTCCCTTGACCTGGTCGTTTTGCTGAAATGGACCCTGCAACTCTGCCCCAATCTCCGGCCCAACTTCTCCCGATTTAATTTTGGCGAGTTCTGCCTCACGTTGTTTGAGCAGTTGCTTTACACTCCTCAGCTCGTCCTGTAGTTTTTCTTCTTTGGATTCGTGGAATTTTATCCGCCGTTCATACTCAGTCTTTATTGATTCAAGTTTCTTCTCCCACTGTAGAATCTGAGTGAAGCGACGGTCAAGCTCTTCGTTTATCTTTGTGGTCAAGAGAGATTCTAGATCTATATACTTCTCTGCCGAAACGTTCACCTTCGGTGGCAAAAGGGTCTCTGTTTCTTCTGGCCCGGAGTCGGGAAAGATGGCTGATCTGCAGTTATAACTGTGGCTGTAAACATCTATAGTCCCTATATATACAACCCAGGAAGAAGAGAAAGGCAGCAGAGTTGAACTTACACGAATCGGTTCCACAAGGGAGTGATTTGATAGAAAGAGTTTTGCTTGGGTATCCATACTTCGGGATAAGAGGCGGTGGGGCGGGTATTGGTTTCTATGGTTTGGTTGGAGCTAATGAGATCGCGCCCAACAGTTGATGGTGAGGTTGGGGTGGTGCTGCTGCTGGTGCTCATAGCTGTCCGGGTGTGTGAGGTTGAAATGTTCTGGCTGCAGGACGTAGGATTTTTGCACGGAATATATTCCACTCTACCTGCTGGAGATTGGAGTGATAGAGAATGAGTCTTAGCTTTGCCTTCTAGCTAGGTGGTGCTCTCGAGCTGCTAAACTCATAAACCCATTCTCAAGGTGGAATTCGAATCGATACCATGCGTCGAATGTTTGGTCACTTATGCATGCATGGCCACGTATAATCATAACTCAGTTTCAGCTGAGCCCGGGAGAGCCCGAATGTTGGGGGCTCTTTCATTGCGCAGGTGGTGTGCGAGGCCTCGTATGTATGGTTGGCTAAACCGAATAACATGAAAGTGAGGCGCAGAGCCAGCTAGCTACCGCATTTGTACAACAATGGAAAAGATAGAAACCGTCCATGACTTCAGAAGAAGGGTTACGTTTTGTTGTTGGATGGACAGAGCCCTCGATAGAAGTTGTCCACACGGCGCAGCGGATTGAAAAGAGCGAAGTTGAGAACTGGGCTTGTCCATATCCGGATAATCCTTCAGCCGCAGTTAAATGCCACGTCAATAAGCAGTCCGCAACTACAAGTAACTACCAGCTAAGCGCGATTAGACTCCACATTTTCTCGTTGTTTACCCTAAATCGAAATTGTCATATATATCGATCCAGATCTATCATCGATGTATTCCATTCGCCTCGGGTTAACACAGCAGGCTGGTTCGACTAGTGACGTTGTCAATTGCTCGTGCAGGAAACTTCGCTGTCACTCGCTCGGTTGCGCACATCTACTAATCATGCACGTAGCAGCCTGGAACCGAATAACGATAAGGTTTACCACCAGACCGAGCCCCTGAAGCGCATCGGCCCAAAGCGGTCAAAAGCTTCTGGCGCCCACATCTGGAAAGGTGCGCACAAGTTGCGCCAGAATGTTTTGACCGCCTAATTAAGGTGACTCAATACCTACAGAAGGATTTACAAGGTAAAGACAGTTGAAGTGATTTTGATAGGAATCCGGTATACTTTCTGTATGACATGACGCTAGAGAGAGCTCCTGCGCTAGGTTCGTACGCCCTATTCTCCCCCTCTCTTTCTTCCTACCACGCATGTAAGCAGCATATTCCAGCTAGATCGGAGTTGAGACGGCCGCCCTGGGACCACAACAACTACCAAGTACCTTCGATTCATGACCGTTCAACTTCTACTCATGGCCGCGCATTCTCAACCCTGGCCGCACACCATAACTTACTGGCGCCTAGGTTTAAGACCTCGCGCACAATACGTTGCTGGCCAAACAACACCCAACCAATTCGTAAAATTCTAGATAAGATATCGAGTCATCGTCTTTGATGCTATTGAAATACAGCAGCCGGTATGCATACGTGTTGTCCAACTTCTTGCGGGGTATCATGATGCAGGAACAGCTGGCAAGATGTCTTGCGAGGCTGTACCATTTTACAATTCAGGGCTTCATTTTGACGTGTATAATCCTCTTGAACAGCGAGGATTTGCTGTTCTGACCAGTCACCGTAGTATGAATCGTTCCGGTATCGTCTCCGTGAGAACAATACATAGAGGATTTACATCTACATTACCACAGATACCCGTCTTCAAAAGCTTAAATAGGGTCCCATCACCCTGAGCCTTCGAAATTGGACTCACTGATCATCATAACACTTTTACAACGCTGATATCCAGCGAAGCATATATCCGATCCCTGAATCCATACCTCACCAACCAGCAGAACGATTCACACAAATTCACAACCAGTATGAACTCCCTCGGAAACGGAAATCCCAACGAGGGGCCTGCCCCAAAGCCCAGATCCGTCAAAGTGACCTCACAAGCGTCAAGACAGAAGTCCAGCCGCTTTACACAGGCAATTGACCTAGATATTAGTTCCGAAGAACGGAAGCTCACTACCCACACCTTGGAAACCACTGCTCCATATGGATTAGCGGGTAGCCTCGACCTCGACGACTTACGAGAGACAGACAAGGTTACCCAGTACGTTGAGCATGCAGGGACAGCGACCGACTCTTTGCAGGAACAGGAGCTGGCTTCTATCGTGCAAGCAATGGATTACACCCGTCTTCAAGATCACGATCATACACAGGACACAGAAAGGATCACCTATAAGTGCTACGTTTCGGCCGACGGAGATCAGACCCGGACGTCCTATGCAGCAATTGAAGCAACTTCGGACCAGATTCTCAAAGAGGGCGACAACTCGGAGGAAAAGCTCATCATTTCACTCGATTTTGGAACTACTTACAGCGGGTAAGCACTATATTACAATGCTTCGGCTTGTCAGGTGTGAACATTATATTGACTCTGTAGGGTTGCATATGCGTTTTCGAAGTCTCCCGACAAGGTCCATATCGTCACCGATTGGCCCGGCAAACCCGGCTTGGAGTTCGTAAAAGTCCCAACGCTTCTAAAGTACGACGACAACAGCTGCAAAACCTTCAGATGGGGGTATGAGGTGGATCCTACAGATGCCGGCACCATCCGAGGCATAAAGCTCCTACTGGACCCCGAAAAACCAAAAACCCACTACGGTGCAGAGCTAGTGGGAGATTCTCGGTCCCCAGAAAACGAGGTAATGTGGTCGCAATTGACTACGGAGGCCCAGCTAGTACGCATCCATAAATCGACAAAGGACATCGTTGGAGATTATATCGATGCGATTTACAAGCATGCGTTGTCGGTGATTCTAAGTCGGCAGATACCAGGTCATCGGGAGGCTGTGAATCGTCTGCAGAAAGAATATATCTTGACAGTTCCGGCAATTTGGTCTGACCTGGCGAAGCAATCGACTTTGATAGTAAGCTTACAACCCTTCGGTAACTGGCGAGTCTATATTCTAAGGAATGTGATAGGCTGCAAATAGGTCAGGGCGTACGATCCAGCCTAGAGACCTAATTACGGAACCTGAAGCCGCAGCATTGTATACGATTCAGTCCTTCAAAAAACAGGGACTGCAGGTGAGAAAAGAGTGTGGTGTACACTTCAGGTGAAATGGCAACTAACTGTTCGCAGGCTGGCCATGGTTTCGTGTTATGCGATGCCGGTGGAGGAACCGTAGATCTCATTTCCTACGAGGTCACGCATGTCAATCCACTTCAATTGAAGGAAGTTTCTCATGCAACAGGTGACTCTTGATGCCACTCCTAGCCATAATTGAAGCTGATCCCAGCACGCAACTCTAGGCGGAGCTGTAGGTTCTCTAATGCTTAATGAGGGCTTTACGCAATACGTCCGAAAGGCTATCGGAGAAGAGCAGTTCCAGGAACTTGACGAATACGCTTTCAGGGAGGGTGTCGAAACTTTTGACTCAAAGATCAAAAGGTCGTTCGAATCTCGCGAGAAGTGGGATAGCGCACGATCGGGTAGGATATTCCTCCCGGGAATTAAGAATGATCCAGAGAACAACATTGCAAGAGGATGCTTGAGAATGACAGGGTAGGTTGATCGCAAATACATACTGAAACAAGCATTCGCTGTATTGCTAACCCATTCGATGATCCATTGACAGAGAGGCTCTCGAGCGCATATTCGAGCCCTTAGTCAAGAAAATCGAAGAACTCGTCAGGATGCAAGTCGAGTCATTCAAGCGGCAGAAGTTTGGCAAGAATCCAGATGTACGAATATTGCTGTCACTTTTGAAACAAATCGAAACTGACAGTTTACTCCAACAGGCCATCTTCCTTGTCGGAGGCTTTGGGGCCAATATGCATTTGAAAGACTGTCTTAGCAAGTCTCTAGGTATAATTGAGGTCATCCAGCCAAATGATGCGTGAGTGCCCCAGTCGTTGTATTTTACCAGCGTGGCGAACCCAAGCTGACAGACAGTTTGCACCACAGGTGGGCGGCCGTTGTTATGTGAGCCAGAAGCATGATATATACCGCTCCAAAGCATAGCGATACTAAGTTTGGTTTTACAGGGGCGCCGTTATGAGCAGGCTACCTCAAACAATCCGAGTAATATCAAATATCTCTGCGAAAAGCTACGGCACTGAGACCAACACACTTTTCCGGGAAGGGATCCACCGAGGAGATATTGAAAAGCATAAGTTTCTCGACGCCTATAGTGGTGTCTATCGAGTACCCGAGATGAGGTGGTACATATTGAAAGTAAGCATTCTCACGGCTTTGTATCTCATCTGGTCTAAGCGCCTGATATTATAACTAGGGACAAGAGCTTGAAAGGGATGAACCAATCAAGTTGAACTTTTACAGAGACGTGCCTGCCGAACACAAGCGCGAAGACTTGGTGTTTACAGATAAACTTTTCGAATCCTCAGCAGACAAAGCCCCCTCATATTTTTGGGAAGGTAAGAATCGCTGCCAAGCGTAGTTGTTTCAGTGAGATGACTAATTTGGAAACCTAGGAGGTGTTCATGCCCACTGTGAGGTTAGGTCTGATTTCAGGGAGATTGATACTTCGAAGTTGCAGCGAAAGACGAAAAGTGACGGTACAAGTTACTTCTCGTTCCCCTACGATTTGGTTCTTACTCCGCGATCGGCCGTCATGACGTTTACTGCTGAATATGACGGAAAAACTTGCGGGAGGTCGGAGGTAGTATATTGATTCATATAGCAGCTGAGCGAGTCGGCCCTTGAACGCAATGCCTCTTGAATCCCTAGGTTTCTGTTTTTCTTGGATGGCTGTTTCTTTCCGTTTGAATGTCTCATTAAGATTTGTCATCTAGCATTTTTTGAAATCTAGTGTTGATGTTCGGAACTGCGTTACAGGACTAAAGACAAGGCGGTGATAATCTCATTACAGGCGGTAAGACTTTCTACCAGACAAGATTTCCCCAGATACTTATCCTTACTCGTACCTCATGACGCGCTATCCACAGAACCCCTCTGCTTTCGTATTTATCTTCAGGTCCCAATTTAAGTGTCGATTCTCCATTTTATATACTTAATTAGGTAACTACTCTTGATCCCAGGGCTGCTCCCAGTTTGCAAGTAGCCCGTACAAAGATACCACAAGGGAGTACATCTGTATTCATTCTATCTAGAGTATGACAGTTCCCGCTGAACCCCCCCCCCAGATAACCCAGCTAGGTGGGGGAAATCGCCATCCTCTATTCTTGCTCCCCTGGTAACTCCGAATTGGTGTGGCGAGCACTGTCGATCTAGGACCAGGCTGTCAGACGATATTGTACATTACCGACACAATTTCCCCAGACGCTTCCACGAAGAGCTCAAGGAGCTTTGCTTAGAGAGGGGAACCAGTACGACCTCCACTTGAACACACACGATATGGCAAGGGTTTTACAGTTTGTGCGAGAGCGTCACCGGCAGGCACACGCCAACCTCGCCACTATAAATAACTCAATGACTTGCTAAAGATAATCAACAAGGCCAAGATTATAACCGCCACTGGCCCCTTGCATTGGAATGTACAGACCAGCAATGAGTGTTCCTAAGCGGCCCGGCCCGGCTGGCTTGCATGAAGCAACTCCTGGCCTCCGCCAAGGGAGACCCCCAAAATTGAGGCCAGACCGGCCGGATCTGTGGGGGAGTAACAGAAAATTTACTGGTTGGCTATGGGAAATCGCCGGCCTAATAAAGCAAGCGAAGGAGGTGAGGGAGATTAGGAGGCGAACGAGGTGGAATCGGAGGTAGACTAAGTTCATAGGTTTCGTACAATACTTAGCTGTGGTGTACTAGGCCTTTCCTCGATCATCGGCTGGGCAAAATGTCTCACTCAATCAGACAATCGAAACCAGAAATGATATAGAGCAAGACCTTTGCAACTCTTGAATGTCCCTTAGCCGCAATGAGGTCATTCGCAGTCTAGTGTCTTGAGAGTGATATATTTAGACACTAAGAACTGGATTGTATTACCCTTGGGTAGTTGGAAGATATTGTGAGCTCGAAGATATGCAGTATTTAGGAACATGAGGAGGACATGTCGAAGCGAATGCATTATTGTAGTTCAAGTTGTACCAGAAGCTTTTAAATCGCTACACCTTCTCTCTCTCGTGCTTGCACTATTCGTTGCCAATTCCTGGTGTTGTTGCGCATGCCAATCACAGCACGATTTCTCTTGATTTTCCATCCTAAAGTGTGATACGAGGAGCTCTATCAGGTGTATTACGCTGTGAACGCTAGCGCACTGGTGAAATTGCTCTGAACCCATGATGCATTTCCTGAAATATCAAAACCCCTGAGTTTGCACAAGTGTTGTTATGTTGCAATGCGGAGGTTAGCCTATCACAGCTTGTCACTGCTCGTGCCTCCAAGAGCGAGACAAATGCCATGTACGATCGGGTGTTCAACGTTGAGACGAGGATGGATATGGATATGTTCTTGTCGAGTGAACTTGGGGTGGAGAGTAGAACGATGGGACAAGAAATTGACGGTATCATCAACCATTAATCCATCGATCGGCCATCACGTGCACGGTCTGCTCAGCCATACAACTCTATTTCAAGCGACGTAAACGATCAGGTGCCCACCAGCACATTGCCCCGAGCTAATGAAATAAGCGCTTCCACGCAGGTATCATGTCCCAATCATAACCACAACCCTGTTCCACCCTTGCACTCTGCCTCGATTACCTCTCGACACCACATTCTGTAAATCACTATCTGAACTGATTCCACTCCTGATTAAGAAGTGGGGGTGACGCTCGGCTGTCGGCGTTCGTCATAACGCGGGCCAATACAGCATTTCCCTCGATTCTCCCAGGTTCGTCTCGACTGCGCCTGGATGACATCCCTCAAGCTGGGATATTACCGCCACGCCCATGGCATTATTGAGTTTCACAGCAAGCTACCTTCCAAGGTAAGTCACCCGTAGCTAACAGTATTACACGAACACCATAACTAATCATCTAGGTCTGCTCTACGAAACCGTGAGAAACTACAGGTAAAATTCCCGAGCAGTCACCCATGTGCTTCAGCATAGACATCACGGAGGTTTTGACACGCTGAGCTGTCCTCACACACATGTCACACAACAGTCGCGCGGTAAGTCGAATAGCTTACTATCAAGATCGTTCCTACAAGGCATCTCGTAGCTGCACCGCCACAAGTTTTGAGTTGAATCCCGTACTATTTTCAGTCAGCAACACATATACCAATGGACCTAATCAAACCATTCGGAATAAAGCCACCTCAAACACTCGCTTGATATCGCTTCTCCCCGCATTCCGGGCAGAACCCCAGCTTTGGGCTGAGGGGATAAATATAATTGGCATCATAAGCGCCACCGTCAGTACCAACACAATCCCCCAGCAGTACTATCGAAACCTTATGTGCCCCAGCCACAACAGAACCCTGGCCGTTAAGTTCAAGAGCCCCGCTCCTAAAAGGTGATATATACCTCATCACCCATCGTTCACCCGCAACCAACGAACCAAACCAACCACTCAACATGCGACATTTCCCCGACTGCTACTACTGCACCCTCAAAATCGGCCCCTCCAGCTCGGAGCGCGAAATCCGCTATGCATATCGCACCCAGTCGAGACTGGTGCACCCGGACAAGCATCCCGAGCCGGAGCGCGAAAAGTTCACAAAGTTATTCCAAGCGGTTAGCTGGGCTATCGTTCTCGGGGATTTGGGCACTCATGGCTAACTAGTAATAGCTCGGTGAGGCATACGAATGTCTCAACGATCCCTCGAAAAGAAAAATATACGAGATTAGATGCTTCCTCGAAGAACCGCGAGGGGTTCAGTGGGACGAGGGTCCGTATATCCCGGACATATGTATTAACGTGGACTGACCTGCTGGTGAAAAGAACATCAGAAACTACTGAAGAGAGAAGAGAAAGTGAGAGAGAAGAAGAAGCGCGAAGAGGCCAAGAAGGAAAATGGGGACGAGGAGGCCCGCCGGCGTGAACAAAGGGAGGCCGCCGACAGGGCTGCGATATACGAGAGAATGTTTCGAAGTCAAGAAAGCTTCGCTGAGCGACAAGCAAGGGAAATGAGAGAAGAGTATGTGCGGGAAGCACGGAAGAAAGAAGCAAAGCGAAAAGAGGCGGAGAGGGAGGCAAGGCGGAGAGAAGCGGAGAGAGAGAGGGAGGCAAGGAGGAGAGAGGCAGAGAGGGAGAGGGAGGCCAGGCGGAGGGAGGCGGAGAGAGAGAGGGAAGCAAGGCGGAGAGAGGCAGAGCGAGAGAGAGAAGCAAGGCGGAGAGAGGCGGAGAGAGAAGCGAGGAGGAAAAAGGCGGCGAGGGCAAGGAGAAGGGGAGAGTGGGACTATTCCGACTCTGACGATGATTCTGACGCTGATTCTGACGCTGATTCTGACGCTGATTCCGACGAAGGTTGGGGCTATGGACCCGAGGATGAACCCAAACCGTTCAAGTTACCAGACCATTGGATGCCGCCGCCACGCAGAGGCCCAGGTGGCTACTCGAGTGGCATGAGGTGGACAGCAGCCGAAGAGAAGTATATGAGATCTCTGAGAGACCAGGGATATACCTGGTACTACGTTGCGGTCAAAGTGAGTGAGAAATTCAACACCGGCCGTTCAGAAGGAGCCTGTGGCGCAAAGTATCGATCGCGAAGATGAATGGGGAAACTGGTCTGTGCTCCCGTCGTGTATATCTAAAACTTAACTAACCCATGGTGGAAGCAGGTATGTGCTGGCGTTCTAATTATTATCCCTATTCACAAAGGAGTTGAGGAAACGTTGTTACTGGGTACGGAAGTAGGATGTTGACGGCGGGCAGTGGGTATTTGAAATTGCTAGTTGGATAAACAGTAATTGCAATCATAGCGTTCATGAAGTAATATTAAAGATCACGCAAAGTCACTCGACATTGTCCAGTCCACGGTGTTGCATGTGTACCTGCATCGTGAGTCTCAGCTCCGTTTGCTGGCTCGTGAGAAGTTGATGTTTCATATGAGGATATGCATGGTCGGCATCAGGATCAGGGAGAGCGTCTCAAGATAGTGCAAACGCGTATGCAAACGGATATGGGAGCTTGTACATATACGGGCCTTATGCCCTCGAGAGATCAGTCAACTCAATCAACAAGTCATTCAAGCATGCAAAGTAACACACGTGTTGCACTAGTCATTGCGTATCGGTATCGCAAAGACTTAGGTTGCTGATTAAATTTAATGCTCTGTATGACGAGACTTCATCTAGTTTCGACGCGCCTGTTGTAATGGCAGTCTCGAAGTGTGGTACACTTGTAATGGGCCCCGGGTCGCTTTCGAAAGGCTTAGGGTGAGATGACATTACGTCACGAAGCACAATCCCCATCGCGAACATTCTCCCCAATGCAGTGAAGCTTCAGCATATTCAGTTGAAATCATCAATACATCATCTCCGACCGATGCACAACCATATAAATGCCCCCACATCTACCCCTACTCAATAAGCAGATAATTATACATCAACGCACTTCCTCCTCCTCCATCTCTAGATCTAGAACTACACTCTCCTAGAACTCATAGTACTACCGCCAAAATGCTGTCGCTTCGAGGGATTCGCATCCTGCCCACCGCCGGCACAGCTCTGAAGAGCTTTTCGACTACCTCTTCTTGCCCGATGTCTAACCCTGGAAACATCATTGGTACACCTAGCTTTGCCTCCCAACCTTCGCCTGCGTCACTGACATTCGCCGTAGGAGGCCACAAGGCAAACTTGAAAAACCCAAACACGTCGAAGGAATCAAAACAGCACTCCAGAGAGATTCTTGAAGCGGAATTCGACGGGGGGGATACTCATAAGTTCTCGCAGGCCGGAACCCAGACCGGAGGACCAAAGAACCCGACCAATGTTCAGGGAGGGCTGAAGGTAAGCTCGTTAATATAATAGTTGGTGGGATATTGTTGTGAGGTTGCTGATGGAATAAGGCTACGCTTAAGAACCCGAACACGTCCGAGGAAGCCAAGCAAAGTGCAAAGGAGAGATTGGATGGGGATGATGTGTAGACCAGATGTACTCTAAGTGTCGGTAGTTGTGCTGCGGTGGAGCAGAGCGAGTGGGAAACGATGATGGGACACTATCACGGATAAAAATTTGACTGCCGCTCCGACAGTGATTTTACATGCTTTGATTCGCCCGGTGTTGTTTCACTTCTGACCTGCCGTCTTCGATACCGGGGACAGAGTGTGTGGCGCCTGCAGTCAAAAACGTCTTCCCCAGCCAATCAGCCCTCTCCCGCCCCGTTCTGCCGATCAGCCCACACATGGATCATCTTTGTGCCGACCCAATTCAAATCCGCAGCCACGAGGGTTTGGAAGGAACCCAGCCCGGCCCACATCTTCGATCAGAGCCGTCAGTGCTTACCGGTAGACCACGCCAAACTGATCTCGACTACGTAGACGCGCTTGCTCACCACAGTCACGCATACATAGTGGGCAGCTAGTGAGTGGTGACTCCCTCATTTCCGTAAGGCTTGCATCTCGCCCCCAGACGATCAATCTACCCGCAACCTGACAGAAGCCGCGCTTGCATGACTGTTGCCCGGAGCCTCGGTATCGTCTGACTGATCAGGCTAGTTCCGAGTGCTGACAGGATTTTCCAAAGTGTCTGTCTGTCGTCACGACTTTCGCCGCGCTACTACGGGGGTTCCTTTCTTTTTTCGACAACATACCCTCGAGCCTCTTGCCATCGTGAGAAAGTCGTCATCTATGGACGACGTCACGCTTTCGTCGTGATGAAGACAACCGGTAGCCAGAAACCAACCATAAAAAGCTTCCAAAACTCCTCCGTTCTGCTTCTCCCATCAACACATAAACCTTCACAATCACACACGAACCCAAGTTCCAAACACATTTCTAATTTTTTTTATCGCTCCAAATCAAGACAACAATGAGTTCTGGCAATCCCGGTAACGTCATCGGTAAGCTACATTCTCCCCCTGGCCCGTAATGGTTCCCGTTCTATTATTATTTCTCCCCCCCCCCCTGGCTTCCGCCGCTAAACCATTTCCCGTGCGGTAGGCGGCCACAAGGCAGCGCTCAAGAACCCCAACGTCTCTGAAGAGGCCAAGGAGCACTCCCGCCAAGTTCTCGACCAGATCGGAGACCAGACCGATTCATCTGCGCGAGCCACTGCCGGTTCTGATGCTTCCAGCATCTCGACGGAGGGTAAAAACACCGGCAATGTCGTGGGTAAGTCGTAGTTCCCTTGCATACGTGTTGCGATCCATGAATCTGGTGGGGCGGAGTGGGGTGGGGCGGGTTGCTTACCCGTGTCGCGTTCCAGGTGGGTACAAGGCTACACTCAAGAACCCGAACGTTAGCGATGAAGCGAAGGAGCATGCTGAGAAAGTCTTGGAGGAGATGGATGCTAAGTAATCACTGGGAATAACTGGATGGGAAGGATGAGGGTTGTAATCGTGGCGGATAGCTACTGTTCTTACGTACCCAAGTATCTGCGAAATGGGAATTAAAGCTTATTCAATCATTCGGTGACCAAAAAGCGCGGTTAAACTAACTCCGTGAGGGCACGATACTGCACCGGACTATGTGTTTAGTAAATCTGCAGTCAGAATTCGAAATAGAGTGCTTCAAATAGTTTTTATTGGATATTGGGTAGACTCTTGACCATTCCGAGGTCGCAAAAACTGACAAAGACCAGTACAGTATTCGATTGTAACTCATACTGTTGTTTTTGGAGGTTGCCTGGGTGGATTATGACGGACGGACACCGTAGAAGCCACCAACGGCGATGAGAGCTCACAAGAAACAGAGGAATAAGAAAGAGATGGGAATCTCAGTTCCAGATGTGACCCCCTATACGGGAGTAATTTGCGAACTCCAACATCGAGTGATCCGTTGTGTCCCACAAATGACAATCTCGTGCGGCGCCCACTCGCAACAACGCCGCTCTATTGTGCATCATACCGACGTGCGGCATGCGGCGGAGAACGAAATTTTTTTTACTTGTTCGTCTAGCCACCTGACAATGCGAGAGAAAACCCCACACATAAATCTCAAACCGTAGCAACGTACGAGTGAGCATGCATGTATGTTTGCCGGTTCCCCGATGGCGAAGTGAAACAAACGCCCTTATCGCCATATTAGAATACCTGTGGCGTGACACAGGAACCATGGTGTGTCATCCACCTGCGTCGGGCCCGCTCTCCCCCTTCCCCGGTTCCCCGGCCGATAGAGAAGTTTCGGTCGCGCTGATGATGATGAATATGTCAGAGACGCGGATACTCAGGAAGGGGTCATCCTTGCATTCTATTCTGCTGAAACCGGCGAAGAGGTGGCCGAATCTTCCATATGCCTTCTTTGACATGCAGCACCAACTTACATTATAGCTGGGGTCCTGTAGAAGCATATAAGCGGCACGGCGCCGAACAGTGCAGGATATTATATCACATCGTAGATTTTCTTTCAGCATTCCGTTTCTTTCTTCTTAACGAGGAAGGAAGCGGGATTAGCAGTAACTCTTCTGCTGTTTTTTCGTTTCCCCAACCGGCAACACAGCAGAAAGAGGGGGTAATACAGAAGTGCAAAAATCGATATCCCACCCCTTCAACGCCCGCCGTAGCCGCAGAAGTGCGGCACGGATTGCACTGAGACTGCACCACTCCTCCGATACACCCACCACAATCACCGATAATACAATACGTATGCAATATCGACTTTGTCGGTGGTTCAACTCACTACGACAGATGCATCACACTGACGTACTTGCACACACGCTCGCTGTACTTTACCCACACCCCGAAATTTTGCCTCGAGGAATAACTGACTGCCTTATTTCCGCGTTTGTACTACCTGGGATAGTATTATCGTCATTATCCAGAGTAGTCAGACGAGACCGCGAAAAAAATAAAATCTGATATCGCCGAAACACACCGTATTGCGGCAATTACGTATCCGCGGCACGGTGCCTAATTTCCTTCTCTCTACCCGCTAGCTCTCGCTATAATACTTGAGTATCCGAAGTTTCTCCGTGCATCCCAGAGCTGGAAAATAGTGCTGATGAATGTGCTAGCCTCCATCCCTTTGCAATGGGGGGAGGAAGGCCAGAGGGGTCGAAATGAGCCAATACCGCACGCCGCGATAATCGAGCTCGTGAGAGGGACGTGTGACCTGTGTCGGCGTAAGGAGTTGATTGGACAACACACAACTAGCTCGACAGAGCAAAATTGGGCTTGAGATATGACGCTCGTTAATGGTGGTGGATGCAATACATACCTCCTTTTCTCCCTTCCAAGTTCATTCGCTGCGGATAAACACACCAGATCTGGAGGAGGCGGGTGCGCATGCGCTTCTGGCCCTTCTCACCCGTCGTCGCCGGTCTGGAATGTCTGACTGCATTTACTTAGTGCATCAGGATTTTTAGTAAGAGAAATGCGGGTCCTTCAAGACGTCTAAAGTATGATAATCAAAACAAATCAGCGAATAATTCCATTCTGACCGTTCCGGGGAAAAGCCTATACACTTACCTCTCTTATTACGATGAAAAGTGAAGTTTCAGCTCAGCTTAGTGTATAACCGCACTCCCACTACTGCGCTATCCCCCAAACTCGATTTCCGCGGTATAATGTTATCGATCCTGAAACTAACGCTTCACCCCTCCCCCTAGCTAGCCTAGCTCAGCCCCAGGTTGGTAACGATAGATATGCACCATGATAGTGCAGATCTAAGCCTGGAAAAGCTGGCTTGATCCATGGGTTTTTTGCCATATTTTCCGCAAGCGCACACTCTGTACTATGAGATTAATCATATTGCCTCACTCATCTTCATTGATGTACTTACTCTACGTGCACAATTTTCTTTCTCACTCAGCACATTTTGCGGCCGACCGCCAATTCAGGCAAGCCACTAGTACTACCTGCTCCCAATTCCCATCCAGCCTAATTAGGTGCGCCTAACTAACACGCAGTTAGTTCAATCGCACATTCAGCTTCCGCACAACTGTCCGCCCCTCTTCACAACACAGCAGCTGAGCAAGCAACAAAAACTGGGAGCGGGAGAGTGAGAAAGAGAAAGAGATACTTATTCATCCCCCTGCTACAAAACCCAACATGCATATTTTGAACCAACAAAACCCCACTACTTGTTACAGTTACATCACCGCCCTTTCTCCGATCCCGTCACCTGCGCTTGCGCATGAGAGAGGGGGTGTGTTCGCGGTGCAACCGGAAGTAGTCAAGCGCCACCTGAAGTCATCTTCGCTTGTTTTCTATTGTACGCCGGCGTCCGGTGAGGGCGAAGAGCAGGGCCGCGGCAAGAAGAAGAATCCGGTTATTCTGTTGTATATGTAACTCAATACCCGGGCCTCGTGGTTAGGCATCCATTAGCATCATCATTCGCCATCTGGATGCCTCTGTCACAAGCGCCTCTCCTCTTGACTCTCGCTCTTGTCTGCCTCCTCCTGAGCCCGTGGGGTTTGGCGTAAAACTAAAAAAACCCTAACCCGTTCACAAGCATTTTTTTTTTTTATGAATCTTAGATCGAGGTTGAAAGCGCTCAAATGCAACCTCCTGCCGAAAGAACATCCGATTCCGCACCTTGCATATATTGAAAGTGGCGCGTACTCTATGTAACTGGGATGATGAATCCCCAACTGAATGCACCTCGGCAGCTGGAAGATGAGTTTTTGATCTCACCAACCACCCCCCAACCTGCCTGCCGCTTCGTCGGATGAGGTTATTCTCCAGCCGCCACGCCTACGTCCAGGTGGAGTACCCAGTCCCATCTCCCCCGTTCTTCCACCCTAGTCCCTACACCTCCCATAGGAATAATAGCCCTCAATAGAAAATAGATTGCTGGCGAACGAAGAAAGAAAAGTAATAATAATCAAACGGAGATCCGATTGCACCAAGCGCTCACTGCCAAGAGGAGAGAAGCAGAGGAGGACAAGGAGAAAGTGAGCTAGCGGTTGAATCCGGGAAATCGCCATTCATCCATCGTATCTCTCTGTCCGCGAGATTCTGCAGCCCTTTGTGACGGTTGAAGCCGTGCAGCAGCAAGCAACAATCAGCTAACGTTGGTCGATCTCTACCTAACCGAACAACATTCCTTTTTCCTGTCTGTGTCTCTCCGGTTTGCTGGGTTTTCTGATCGTACGGATCTTGTGTGTTGGATTGCTAAAACTAGCCCCCACCATCAAAACAACAACCACGTCTACCTCGTGTCGGTGATCGAGTCTTGGGTATCCACGACATCCGCGCCGCTCACGGACTCATACAACTCGCCCCACTACTACCTATCTTGAGGTAGCCTATGCTGTGTGATAAAAACGCCTCTCGCTCACTCATTTCCCGCGGCTATGATGCTTGAATCGATGAACGTTGCGCGGAAGTTGGGCGTGTGTGCAAGACGAAATCATGATCTGGTGTGTTCATGCACCCCATCTGGCTGAATGCAACTACCAACCACATACATATGTATTCTCCAGTGCTTAAGCTAAATCCTTGAAGATCAATCAACTCCTATAGCCGTTAAAATAGGTACTTAGCATCCATCAGAGCCATGACCAACCACGTGCACGGAAGTTGTCGAGTACTGACTTTAAGCTAAATACTCGATCCAGGGGAAGGCACAGCAATGTAAGCGCCATCGCTCATGTATCATTATGGTATTTTTGCAGCGGATAGGTATGTCGAAAGTGTGGTACATATTGCTATACTTCAATTTGTCCTGTGTGTATCATGTACCTGGGTGGAACGGATGAGAGCGAGCGCTACCAATTCAGCGCGGTTCCCCAGACTTCACTGACCAGAGAAATGCATTCACGCGGTCCGAGGAAGGGAGCGGGGGGTGGCGGTGGCGGGGTCGGTGATGTTGTATGTATTGCTTGTAATATGCAAAGCAAAATGGGTGCGCATATGTACTCGTTGTGTGTTTGCTTCACCGGGTCATGACTTCGCTCATAGCCATATCCGCGCGCCTCATCACGTTTGTACGAAACGAGGCTCAAGCCAGGT
>Ga0307515_10004972_pt1 | contig 27127 bp, 17 predicted proteins | sample 17_EM_MG_FD_194513 | JGI IMG/M metagenome (GOLD analysis project Ga0307515, IMG submission 194513) | Populus trichocarpa ectomycorrhiza microbial communities from riparian zone in the Pacific Northwest, United States - 17_EM | ecosystem: Host-associated > Plants > Roots > Unclassified | place... | reverse complement strand
AACCAACATAAATGGTCATAAAAGTAACCAGATTATTGATGATGCGCTTACGATGCTCGAGAACATGGAACACCGCGGTGCCTGCGGATGTGATCCTGAAACCGGCGATGGTGCCGGTATATTGATACAACTGCCCCATGAGTTTTTAATGGAGGAATGCTCAAACCTCGAGATCAGCCTGCCCGAACCGGGCGAGTATGGTGTCGGGATGATCTTTTTCCCTAAAGATTCGGCGCAAAAAAAGGCTTGCCGTATTGTTATTACCAACGCAATTGAAAAGCTGGGCCTTGTAAAATTAGGCTATCGTAAATTAACCGTTGACTCAATGGCGGTTGGCGAAACAGCCCGCCAGGCCGAGCCCGATGTAGAGCAGATATTTATTGCCCGCCCGCACCACATTACCAATGCCGATGACTTTGAGCGTAAGCTTTTTATATTGCGCAGGTACATTAATAAAACTATTACAGATACCATCCCGGGTGCATCTGAATATTTTTATTTCACCTCGTTATCATGCAAAACAATTGTTTACAAAGGCCAGGTAACTACTTACCAGCTGCGTAAATATTATGCTGATTTAACTGATCCGCGTATTGCATCTGGCTTCGCTATGATCCACTCGCGTTTCTCAACCAATACTTTTCCATCGTGGAAACTGGCCCAACCATTCCGCCTGATAGCCCATAATGGCGAGATCAACACCTTAACAGGTAATTTAAACTGGTTTTACGCCGGGTTAAAATCATACGCTTCGTCGTACTTCACGGCCGAAGAAATGGAAATGATTATGCCGGTGATAGATAACAATCAGTCAGACTCTGCCTGTTTGGATAATATCATCGAAATTCTGCTGCACTCAGGCCGCTCATTACCACACGTAATGATGATGCTGGTACCAGAGGCATGGGACGGTAACGTACACATGGATCCTATTAAAAAGGCATTTTACGAGTATCATGCTACCTTGATGGAGCCATGGGATGGCCCGGCCGCTATCACCTTTACCGATGGTAAACTGGTAGGTGCTTTATTGGATAGGAATGGCCTTCGCCCGTTGCGTTATGTAATTACCAACGATGGTCGTGTTATAGCAGCATCTGAGGCAGGTACCCTGGCTATTGACGAAAGCACCGTAGTACGTAAAGGTCGTTTACAACCCGGTAAAATGCTGCTGATTGATACCGAAAAAGGCAGGATCATTACCGATGATGAAATAAAAAAACAAATATCTTCAAGGCAGCCTTATGGCCGTTGGCTGGAAAATTATAAAATAAACCTGAGCGAACTTACTGAGCCACGTTTGGCATTCGCCCAGCTTTCAGAAGCTTCTGTATTCCGTTACCAGCAGGTATTTGGTTACAGCCGCGAGGATATTGATACCATTATTAAGCCAATGGCTGTTGATGGTAAAGAGCCCGTAGGCTCGATGGGTACCGATGTGCCTTTAGCTATTTTATCTGATAAACCACAACATTTATCAAGCTACTTTAAGCAATTTTTTGCCCAGGTAACCAATCCGCCTATCGACCCGATCCGCGAGCGCCTGGTGATGAGTTTGGCAACCTTTATCGGCAACAACGGTAACTTGCTGGATGAAGACAAAATGCATTGCCATTGTGTAGTTTTAAAACACCCGATATTAAAAAACCACCAGTTAGAAAAACTGCGTAGTATTGATACCGGCCTTTTCCATGCCAAAACACTGCAAACTTACTTTGTGGCCGATGGTATGCCTGGCTCGTTAGAAAAAGGTATTGCAAGGCTTTGCCGCTACGCAGAGGATGCTGTAGACGACGGTTTTGAAGTGCTGATTCTATCGGATCGTGCTGTAGATTCTGAGCATGCGCCTATCCCAACGTTGCTGGCCGTATCTGCCGTACATCACCACCTGATAAAAAAAGGTCTGCGCGGCGCTGTAGGCTTGGTGATTGAAACCGGGGATGCATGGGAAGTACACCATTTTGCCTGCTTGCTGGCATTTGGCGCTACGGCTATTAACCCTTACCTGGCTTTGGCGACTATTGAAACCGTTAAAAATAATGGTAGTTTAGAAACCGGGTTGGATATTAAAACATTGCAAAAAAACTACGTAAAATCTGTAAATGATGGGTTGCTGAAGATCTTCTCTAAAATGGGGATCTCGACCTTACAATCATACCATGGCTCGCAGGTTTTTGAAATATTAGGTTTAAATAAAACTGTTGTAGATAAATACTTCTGCGGAGCCGTTACCCGCATTGGCGGTTTGGGCCTCGATGAAATAGCCCGCGAAGCACTATGCAAACACCGCATGGGCTTTAATGCGAAGGGCGCTGATAATTTACTGCCAGAGGGTGGTATTTACCAATGGAAACGCAGGGGCGAAGCACATTTATTTAACCCAACCACGGTACACTTGTTACAACATGCTACCCGTAGCAATGATTATAACGTATACAAAAACTATGCTAAAGTAATTAACGAGCAAACCGAAAAGCACTTTACCATTCGTGGATTGCTTGACTTTGCCCATCACCGTGAAGCTATCAGCATTGATGAGGTTGAACCGGCCGAAAATATCATGAAGCGCTTTGCAACAGGCGCCATGTCATTCGGCTCTATATCTCACGAAGCGCATAGCACCATGGCTATTGCCATGAACCGCATAGGTGGTAAAAGCAATACCGGCGAAGGTGGTGAGGACGAGATGCGTTACGAAAGAATGGCCAACGGCGATTCAATGCGTTCGGCTATCAAGCAAGTAGCGTCTGCCCGTTTCGGTGTAACGTCAAATTACCTGACCAATGCCGATGAATTGCAGATAAAAATGGCGCAGGGAGCCAAGCCGGGCGAAGGCGGGCAGCTTCCGGGTCATAAAGTTGATGACTGGATTGCTAAAACCCGTCACTCTACACCCGGTGTAGGTTTAATCTCGCCGCCGCCTCACCACGATATTTACTCTATCGAGGATTTGGCACAATTAATATTCGATTTAAAAAATGCCAACCGTGCTGCACGTATAAATGTAAAATTGGTATCAAAAGCAGGTGTGGGTACAATAGCCGCAGGTGTGGCCAAAGCACATGCTGATGTTATCCTGATTGCCGGCTATGACGGTGGTACAGGTGCATCGCCAATAAGCTCGGTAAAACACGCAGGTTTGCCATGGGAGCTTGGTTTAACCGAAGCTCACCAAACATTGGTACGCAATAAATTACGCAGCCGCGTGGTATTACAAACAGATGGCCAGCTGAAAACCGGTCGTGATTTGGCCATTGCAGCTTTGATGGGTGCCGAAGAATGGGGTGTTGCAACAGCCGCGCTTGTAGCAGGTGGTTGTATCATGATGCGTAAGTGTCACTTAAATACCTGCCCTGTAGGTGTTGCCACGCAAGATCCTGAATTAAGGAAACTGTTTAGCGGTAAAGCAGATCACGTAGTGAACCTGTTTAAATTTATGGCCGAAGAACTGCGTGAGATTATGGCCGAGTTAGGTTTTCGTACCATTAACGAAATGGTTGGCCGTGTTCAGTTCCTGAAAGTGAAAGACCACCTGGAAAGCTGGAAGGCCAAAAAGATTGACCTGAGCGGTATATTACACCCGGTTACCAATACCAAAGGCATGACGCTTTACAACAGCGAAAAGCAGGATCATGGTATGGATGAGATATTGGATTGGCAGTTATTAGAGGCAGCTAAACCTGCCCTTGAAGATAAAACGCCGGTGTTTGCATCATTTGATGTCATTAACGTTAACCGTACTATTGGCACCTTGCTGTCAAACGAGATCTCGAAGATCTATGGTTCTGCGGGATTACCCGATAATACCATTAACTACAAATTCAAAGGCTCGGCCGGGCAAAGTTTCGGTGCTTTTGCAACCAAGGGTATCTCTTTTGAGTTGGAAGGCGAAGCTAATGACTACGTAGGTAAAGGTTTATCAGGTGCACAACTGGCCATTTATCCATCGGCGAAAGCTACTTTCACGCCGGAAGATAATATCATCATTGGTAACGTTGCCTTATATGGCGCAACATCAGGTGAGGTATTTATTGGCGGTATGGCCGGCGAACGTTTCGCGGTACGTAACTCTGGTGCTACCACTGTTGTTGAGGGTATTGGCGACCATGGTTGCGAGTATATGACCGGTGGCCGTGCACTGATATTGGGTAAAACAGGACGCAACTTTGCGGCTGGTATGAGCGGCGGTTTAGCCTGGATTTATAACCCGGATAACAGCTTTGCCGAGAACTGTAATACCGAGATGGTAGACCTTGATCCGCTGTCGTTACAGGATGAAGAGCAGATCCTTACCTTACTGCGTAAGCACGTAAGCCTTACAGGCAGCAAGCTTGCACAGCAGATCCTGGCTAACTGGGCCGAAGCATCAACACAGTTTGTGAAGGTGTATCCAAAAGAGTATAAAAAAGTAGTAGAGAAGTTACAATATCAAACAATAGGCTAAATTTCAATGGGAAAACCAACAGGATTTCAGGAGTTTAACAGGGAATTACCAACTAAGGTTCCCGCTGCTGAACGCGTAAAAAACTATAAAGAGTTTGTTAATTTATATACCGACGAGAAGCTGAACCAGCAATCGGCCCGTTGTATGAATTGCGGTATCCCTTTTTGCCATTCGGGATGCCCGCTGGGTAATATTATCCCGGAGTTTAACGATGCCGTGTATCGTCAAAACTGGGAAGAAGCTTACCATATTTTATCATCAACCAATAATTTCCCTGAGTTTACAGGTCGTATCTGTCCTGCACCTTGCGAATCTGCCTGTGTGTTAGGTATTAATAAGCCGGCTGTAGCTATTGAGGAGATTGAAAAACATATCATCGAAATTGCTTACCAGAAAAATCTGGTAAAACCAACGGCACCTTTAGTTAAATCGGGTAAAAAAGTAGCTGTAATAGGCTCTGGCCCGGCCGGTTTGGCTGCTGCAGCGCAATTGGTAAAGGCAGGCCACGCAGTAACTGTTTACGAGCGCGATGATAAACCGGGAGGTTTATTGCGCTACGGCATCCCTGATTTTAAGTTAGAGAAAACTGTTGTGGAACGCCGTATTGAAGTAATGGAAAAAGATGGCGTGGTGTTTAAGCTGAACAGCGAAGTAGGCGTTAATGTAGCTGCTGATGAATTACTGCGCAGCAATGATGCTGTAGTACTGGCAGGCGGTTCAACCATTCCTCGCAACTTGATGATCCCCGGCAGGGAATTAAAAGGCATCCATTTTGCGATGGACTTTTTGAAACAGCAAAACAAACGTGTAAGTGATATCGCGGTTGACGGCGATGATATTTTGGCCACAGGCAAAGATGTTGTAGTAATTGGTGGCGGCGATACCGGCAGCGATTGCGTAGGTACATCAAACCGCCAGGGAGCAAAATCAATTAAGCAGTTTGAGGTGATGTTTCAGCCACCTGCGCAGCGTACACAGCATATGCCATGGCCAACATATCCAATGGTGCTTAAAACCACCAGTTCGCACGAGGAAGGTGCTGATCGTTTCTGGGGCGTAAATACCCTGGAATTTTTAGGCGACGACGAAGGTAACCTGCGTGCGTTAAAAGTGGTAGATGTAGAATGGGAGCAGGATTTTATGGGTCGCCCTGTAAAATTCCATGTGGTTGAAGGTTCTGAACGTGAAATTCCTTGTCAACGCGTGTTCCTGGCTATGGGTTTCCTGTATCCGCAGCCTGCCGGCCTGTTAGCTCAATTAGGTGTTGAACTGGATGACCGCAAAAACGTTAAAGCCAAAGAAGGCGTTTACCGTACCAACGTAAGTAAAGTATTTGCTGCCGGTGATATGCGCCGCGGACAATCATTGGTTGTTTGGGCCATCTCTGAAGGCCGCGAAACTGCGCGCAAAGTAGATGAGTTTTTAATGGGCCACTCGTTGCTGGAAAGCAAAGATGCTGTTAATCAGTTTGACCAGGTGTTTTAACAAAACGCCTTATCTGCTGAAGATATATAACCACGCTGCATACCCTGTTATGGGTATCGCAGCGTGGTTTTTTGTTTTATTTTGATGGGGTATTTTGTGTTGTTAGTGGCTAATCAATATTAATTATGCAACTTTAGAAAACCACTTGTCCCTTTTTGCCGTTAAACCTAAACAAAGCATAACCAATTTATAAATGAAGTATTTAACCGGCTTGTTATTGATTTTAGTAGCCTTAGTTTTTGCGCAATCATGCGAAAGCAACAAACGCGCAAATAATTACAACAATAAAGTACTTGTTGATGATGGCGGAATGCTTTTTTTAAAAAATGGCACCGAAGCCAGCCTGGCAACCGTAAAAGCTTCAGGTTTGGCTATCTCCAACTCGAAAAATCAAAAAGTTATTCAGTTTGCCAAAACGATGATTGATGACCACACCCTGCTTGCTGATAATTTCAGAAAATTGGAGATTGATAATTTTGTAACATCCAACGATACCATAAATGCCGGCCACCAACAGGTAATAGCTGCCCTTGAACAGAAGAAAGCTGCCGACTTTGACAAAGCGTACATGGAAATGCTGATAAATCAGCATGAGCAGGAAATAACGCTGTTTAAATCCGCCTCGCTTAATAAAAACCCTAATGTATCTGATTTTGCCAGCAAAAACATGGCATCGTTGCAGGCACATCTTGATTCGGCTAAGGTGATTATGCTGGTGTTAAAATAGTTTATTTAATAGCAGGTAATGTTTAAATTGCGGGCTATACCTATCTAAATCATGCTATTAAATAAAAGTTCATTTGTCGCCCTATTACTGGTTTTCGTTGCCTGCCAAATACAGGTTTCTGCACAAGTTTCTGCTATAAAACCCAGCGAGGTTTGGCCTGATAACCGGGGCGAACATGTGCAGGCCCACGGCGGCGGCATCATCAAAATTGGAAAATTATATTACTGGTTTGGCGAAGACCGAGCAAAAGACAATGATCCCGCCAAACGCTACGTAGCCTGTTATTCCTCGCCCGACCTTACGAATTGGACATTCCGGAACAAAGTGATCAAAACAGACGATCCGGCAAACTTCGGTAAAGGCTTTGTTTTAGAACGGCCAAAGGTTTTTTACAACAAAAAGAACAGGCAGTATGTGATGTACCTCCATATGGATAGCGCCAACTACAAAGCAGCCCGCGTTGGCGTTGCGGTTTGTAATAAGATAGATGGCGACTACAAGTACCTTAAAAGCTTTAGGCCTTTAGGCGAGCAAAGCCGGGATATCGGTCAGTTTGTTGACGATGACGGTTCGGCATACCTGATATTTGAGGATAGGGCCAAGGGTTTTCATATTGCCCAATTATCTGACGATTACCTGAGTGTTGAAAAAGAGATATGCCTTATTAAAGCGCCTTTGGAAGGTGGCGCCCTGGTGCATTATAAAGGGCTTTATTATGCCATTGGTTCGGCGCTTACCGGCTGGGACCCCAATCCTAACAAATATGCTACGGCAACATCGCTAAGTGGCCCATGGTCGGAGTTTAAAGATATCGCACCGCCCGAGACAAATACTTATGGATCGCAATCTACCATGATGGTTAAGGTTGTTGGTACAAAAAGCACCACCGTAATTTTTATGGCCGACCAGTGGCGCCCCAAAGCCCAATGGGACTCGCGCTACCTATGGATGCCCCTCGAGATTGGCGACGGCAAGTTATGGCTACCAAAGCCCCGGCCATGGAAGATAGATGTAAAAACGGGCGGGTGGAAATATGTTGATGGAAAATAACGGCTGTTTAACTCGTAAAAAGGTTAGCATGAGTGTGACCCGGGGGAGTACTGGCTTGGCTATTTCAGCTGAAAGCTGAAACCATGCAACCCACGAGCTGGAAGCTCGCGGGAGCGATAGGGAGCGCTTTTAGAAAAGCTTCAATTGCTGTTGTACCGGCGGCTTAGCTCTACCCATAACAGTACGCCCGCCGTATTTCCATGAATCTTCACGCTCTTTAGCTATTACCTCGTCAAAATTGGCGTTGGGTGTAAAATCTTTTTCGGCATTTTCGGCTATTTTATGGAGCCGTTTGATGGCTTCGTTTTGTTCTGATAATCCCAGTTTCGATTTGTGTATCGCGTTTTGGAGGACGCCTATCGTTTCGTCATATACTTTGGTAGGTACTGGGAAGGGGTGGCCATCCTTACCCCCGTGTGCAAAGGAAAACCTTGCCGGATCTTTAAACCGCGATGGAGTTCCGTGTATAACCTCGCTTACCAATGCCAGCGATTGCAGGGTACGGGGCCCCAGGCCTTGTAATAGCAACAAATCTTCAAAATCAGCGGGCTGCTTTTCATGGGCTAACCAAAGCACAGCGCCCAAACGTTTCAGATCCACGTCCTTGGCTTTTACATCATGATGATTGGGCAATACCAGGTGGCTGATCTCTTTGATCATGGCTTCCGGGTGTTCGGCGGCTATTTGCATTACGCCGCTCCTGGAGGTATCGGCCAGTTTATCTGTCATGTTCAGGATCAGGCCTGTATTTTTGCCGTAGATGGATGTATGCGGATCATCAACAAATGATGTCAATTGCTCCGAGTGCCAGTGGTAGCGGCGTGCGGTGCTGCTGGCATCACTCATGCCTTGCTGTACTACAGCCCATTTGCCGGTATCGCTCAGGATAAAATTGTGGGTATATAGCTGGAAACCATCCTGTATGGCTGTATTATCAACTTTAGCGCTTAGTTTGCTGCATCGTACCAGGTGGTTGCCGTCAAGCCCGGTGGTTTCACCAATTTTTAACAGCTCGGCAGGGGTTTGTTTGGAGTGCTTGCCTTTGCCGCCGCAAATGTAAATGCCAAGTTCGCGGCTGTGCGGGTTTACAGATTTTTTTAAAGCGCCCATTACCGATGTAGTTATGCCCGATGAATGCCAATCCATGCCCATCACGGCGCCAAGGCTTTGAAACCAAAACGGATCGCTCAGGCGGCGTAAAACCTCGTCTTTGCCATAATCCATTACAATTGTTTCAATTACCGCCAGGCCTAACTTTGCCATACGCCCGGCAAGCCATGCGGGTACATAGCCATAATGTAAAGGTAAGTCAGCACTGCCAGATCGCTTCATGCTAACAAAGTTAGTAAAATTTACACGATTTGAGGATTTTGCAGGATTAACAGGTTTTTTTTCTGAACTGCGATTAAATGATTTATCAGACTTTGAGGATTTAATTTGCGTGCCTGAAATCCAACCTGGTTAATCCCCTAATTCCTAAAATAGGGTTCAGACGAGAAGCATTTTCAAATTCTCAAATCAAATTAATCTTCTTCCGCTTCACCGGCGTACAGCTCATCTATTTCTGCCGCATATTTTTTCTCAATTACTTTGCGTTTGGCTTTCATGGTTGGGGTTATCTCGCCTTCTTCCATGCTGAAGGGGTTACGCTTTACTTTGAATGACTTGATGCGTTCAAATTTGGCCAGTTCGTTGCTGAATTTGCGGATATCCTGGCTTATCCAGTCTACAATTTCCTGGTCATCGATAAATACTTCGGGGCGCTCAAAAAAATCGTTGTTGAGGCCGAATTGTTCCTGCAAGCCTTCTTTACCGGGCACTATGATAGCGGCAATGTATTCGCGTTTATCGCCAACTAAAAACACCTGTTCAATTTTAGGGCTCTTCAGGTACGTATTCTCAACCGGGGTAGGGTATATGTTTTTGCCGTACGCGTTTACCAGCATGTTTTTCAGCCTATCGGTAATTTGCAGGTTGCCGCGAAAGAAACGGCCAATATCGCCGGTATGGAACCAGTTATCTTCGTCGATAACCATGGCTGTTTCTTCGGGCTTATGCCAGTAACCTTTCATTACGCAATGGCCGCGAACAATAATTTCGCCTTCCTCGGTCTCCGTATCTTCCTTAAAATTATCGTGGGTTTGTACGGAGTAAATTTCTTTGGTCTCTACATTTTGGATAGCCACCTCGATACCCGGAATAATACGGCCCACAGTTCCGTAAATAACCCTGTGCCGCTCGGTTACAGCCATAACAGGCGATGTTTCTGTTAACCCGAAACCCTCCAATATTACAATACCCAGGTCGCCAAAAAACTCACCTATGTTTTTGGGCAGTGCGCCGCCGCCCGATACCATAAACTGCAGCTTGCCCCCTGTTTTTTCTTTTATCTTACTGAAAACCAGTTTTTCGGCAATGCCATGCTGGGTTTTAAGGATAAGGCCCGGCGATTTACCGGCTTCCTGTATCAAACGTACTTTTTTTCCTGTTTCAAAAGCCCATAAAAATATCTTGGTTTTTAAACCACCCGCAGATGTGCCGCTTTTGATAGCCCTGTCGTGAATACGCTCGAGCAGGCGCGGTACGCAGCATAGTATGGTAGGCTGGGTTTCGCCCATATTTTTTGCTAACAGCTCCAAACTTTGGGCAAAAGCAATTTGCGACCCTTTTAAAATAGCGATATGGTAAATAGTGCGCTCAAATACATGCGATAACGGCAGGAACGATAAAAAACGGTCGTTTTTGGTTACAAAAGGAATTTGAATAACGCTGTTCAGCGCATTTTGAGTAAGGTTATAATGCGTGAGCATTACACCCTTGGGGATACCTGTTGTACCTGATGTATAAATAAGGCAGGAAAGATCGGTAGGTAAAATAGCTTCGCGGGCGGCAGCAATAGCGTGGCGATATTGGCCAACCAAAGCCAGGCCTTCTTTAATAACGTCATCGAAACCGATTACGCCCGCGTTCAGCGTATGTTTGCTGCTGTGTTTTTCAAAATCGTCAAAAGCCGGTATAATACGAATGAGCTCGGGACAGTTATTGGCTATTTTTAGCACTTTGCGAAAAAGGAACGGATTGCCCGTTATAATGGCTTTTGCACCCGAATCGTTCAGAATATATTCAATTTCGTTTTCGGTGAGGGTAGGATATATCGATGCGTTTACAGCGCCTATCTGTTGTAATGCCTGGTCGTAATAAACATAATTTGGTCCATTCTCGATGATTAGCGACAACCGGTCGCCTTTTTTTATGCCCAGGTTTAAAAGCCAGGCCGATATGGCATCTATGTTTTCCAGCGCCTCGCCATAAGTAATCTCCACCCAGGTATCTTTAACCTTATGGATTAAAAATGTATGATTTTCGGGATGGATATTAGCAACAGTATTGCGTATAAACGATGGGACAGTTGTAAGTTCGGTTGTATAACTCATCAGTATAATTGGATATTCCCAACAAACTTATATTATTTGGCAACAAAAAACAATTGGGATAAGGTTTCTTAGTAGCAAATAGCAAATAGGTTTGAAATCTGGAGTGTTCGAAACGTTAAAATAAACGATGGTTTTGAATGCTGGCACAACATCGCCGGGCGATTCTTCGCCGATAGACCTCATTGATCCCTCGGCCATCCGCCATATTTTATCTCCAGGATCCGTGTTATTTAATGCTTTCTATCCTGAAATCATACGCTTCCTGCATGGGCACCACCGTCCTGGTTACCTTGTTGACGTCTTTACCTTCAGTAGTCCACAGGTAAGGATAAAAGTTAAAAGCCTGGTCACCGCTTACTTTTTTTAAATCTTCCTGCCATCCTTTCCATCGCAGGCTGTCGTAAAACTGGTTCATATCGCCATACCAGCAAAAGTTCAAAAATTCGGTATACCCTATATGCAGCGCCTCCCACTTTAAGCGCTCAGGCGCCAGGTAATAAATTTTGCCCAAATCGGTTCCGAATTTTCCACCGTTGATAGCAAAAAGCCCACCGTCGGCATCATCTGCTATCAATAAAAATGGCGGTTGTTCGCCCAGCTCATTAAAGCTTTTGCCTTTATTCCAGCCCGGAAGGCTTCGTTTCAATTTTTCGCTGCCCGATCCTAATATGCGTATCCAACCATTATCCACCAATATGCCGCCGGTAAAATAAATAACCGCACCCATGTAGGAGTGAGTGGTCACCTGTGTTTGATATAATGCATCTTTGCCGTTAGATGCCGGCAGAACCTCAATTTTGTTTTTTGCTGTTTTTATATCTTCTAAAAGCAGAGGCCAGGCAGATGTATCATTGGTTAGTTCGACAACAGAACGCAAGTTATTTTGAGCGCATACTGGCAATGTTAGAATGGTCAGTAGCAGGAGTAAGATTTGTTTTCTCATAATCAAAAGCACGGATGCCTTTTTAGCAAGCCTCAACTAATATTTGTTTATTTATCCTTCGGCATAGCTTCCGTTAAAAACTCATTAAGGATCGCTACAAATAACTCCGGTACTTTACTATCCGGGTTTGGTGCCATAACTTCGCCAATAAAAGCGCCGTGGCTGCCGGGCATAATGGTTAGTCGGCCATGTGGCAATAACCGCGACAATTCTATAGCGTGCTCAGGTGTAATCACATCCTGATCGCTTACGATGACCAGGGTAGGGGCCTGGATGACTTTGATATCTTCGGTATTCCAATCTTTAAACGTCTGCATCCGCTTGGCATCTTTATCATGCATGTTTTGCAGTCCGGCCTGGGTATTGCCGGGTATGGCCAGGTAAACATCTTTGTAAACCTGCGGCATCGATGATATATCTGCATTGCGCATAAAATCCCAAAACCACGGGAATGTGCCGGCGCGTTTATAAAGTGCCGAAATGGCAACCAGTTTATGTACTAATTCGGGATGCCTGATAGCCAATTGCAGGGTAGTGCTGCCGCCGTTGCTAAAACCCATAACATCGGCACCTTTAATGTTTAGTTGCTTTAGCAGTTCGGCCACATCATCGGCATCCTGCTCAAAAGTTTCGGGGATATCCCTTGCCGATGTACGGCCGTGATTTTGCAGATCAACAGCAATAACCATATGGGTTTTGGCAAGCTGTGGCATAATTTTACCAAATGAAGTATGCATGGTTGAACCGCCACCATGAATTAATACCAGCGGCTGGCCATTGCCATGAATTTCGTAATACATTTTTATGCCGTTTACCTGGGCATATTTACCGGCATCCTGCGCCTGTGTGGTGGTGGCTGTTGTCATAAGTATAACGATAAAAGTAGTGATCTTGATATAAAGCAGCAAACCGTTTTTCATGATTCAAATTTAGCATGAAGAGCCAATGGTGCAAACAGCAATGCGCGACAAAGTAGCGGGTGCTTTACGACAGGATGTAAAAAGCACACCTGCAAGCCAAGGGTAACAATTCACTTACAATGCACAAGGGCCTAAAAATAAGCGTGTATTTATTACACTGTGAACTGCTAAATCGTTAATATTGTTTAACCAATTAGTTAGCCGGTACTTTTTTACCGTTACATAATACATTTTTATCGTCGGGCCTAATCAGCCTATTCTCGTACCTCTTAAGGGGTACTACTGGCAGGCTTATTGGCAACAAAATGTACATCAACTAAATCTCTCAAATAATGTCATTAAAATTAAAACTCACCTGTATTTTATTGATAGGGCTCAGTTTTGGGCTGTATTCGTTTAAAAAACCTGTGCCGCGGCAGCACGTGCTGGTTTTTTCAAAAACATTGGGCTGGCACCATTCCTGCATTCCGTTTGGTATAGCCGCTATCCAGAAGCTGGGTAAAGAAAATAATTTCGATGTTGATACCACAACCAATTCTGAAACTTTTACCGACGAGAACCTTAAAAAATATGATGCCGTTATATTTCAATGTACTACGGGCAATGTACTTAACGCCATGCAGCAGGCAGCGTTTGAACGGTATATACAGGCGGGCGGCGGATATGCAGGTTTCCATTCGGCTGCCGATACCGAGTACGACTGGCCATGGTACGGCAAACTGGTGGGTGCGTATTTTTCAAGCCACCCCAATAATTCAAATATCCGTACGGCTACTGTAGATGTTACCGATCATACCAACCCAATAACGGCCGGTTTACCAGCGCGCTGGGAGCGTACCGACGAGTGGTACAACTATAAATCCATCTACAGCGGCATACATGTTTTGGCCAGCCTGGACGAAAACACTTATGATGGGGGTACCAACGGGGCCAATCACCCGATAACCTGGTTTCATGAGTTTGACGGCGGCCGCTCATTTTATACCGGTTGCGGCCATACCGACGAAAGCTATAGTGATCCTTTGTTTCTAGGCCAGATGCTTGGCGGTATTAAATACGCCATGGGCAACGGCAAGCCGTTGGATTACAGTAAAGCTTACGCCAAAGTATCGCCCGATCAAACCCGCTTTATTAAAACAGTGTTGATAAGCAACGTGGCATCACCCATGGAATTGGCCTGTGCGAAAGATGGTCGCGTATTTTTTACCCAGCTGATGGGTGATTTTTCGGTTTATAATACCAAAACCAACCAGTTTAAAGTGATCCATAAATTTCCCATCACTTACCAGGGTGGCACCGGGGTTATTGGCCTGACGCTCGACCCTGATTTTGAAACCAACCAGTTTGTTTATATTTATTACATGCCCGAGGGGCAAATCATCGAGCCTTTAAACTTCCAGCTTTCGCGCTTTAAATTAAGCCCGGCAAATGTACTCGACTTGAAATTAGAAAAAATTCTGTTAAAAGTACCTGTACAAATAATAAGTGGCGCACACCATGGCGGTTCATTGGCATGGGATAAAAACAGAAACCTATACCTGTCCACGGGTGACAGCTCGAGCCCGTTCCCGGCCGATGGTTACGCACCGCTGGATGAACGCCCCGGAAAAGAACATTTTAGCCTTGATGCCCAGCGTAGCGCAGGCAATACCAATGACTTTAAAGGCAAAATATTGCGGATTCATCCCGAGGCTGATGGTACCTATACCATTCCAGAAGGAAACCTTTTCCCCAAAGGTATGGCCAAAACCAAACCCGAAATTTATGTAATGGGTTGCCGTAACCCATACCGTATCGCGGTTAACCCCAACACCTCGGTTTTATACTGGGGCGAGATTGGGCCTGATGCTGGTAACGATTCGCCACGTGGCCCGCGCGGTTATGATGAATTTAACCAGGCTCGCAAGGCCGGCAACTTTGGCTGGCCGTATTTTGTGGGCAACAACTTTGCCTACTCACACTGGGATTTTGTTACGGGCACTCCCGGGCCAATGTTTGATCCTAAACGGCCGGTAAATAACTCGCCGAACAATACAGGTTTAAACGTGCTGCCACCCGCCACACCCGCCATGATCTGGTACCCTTATGCGGCCTCGGATGAGTTTCCCGAACTGGGATTAGGCGGACGCTGCGCTATCGGAGGCGATTTTTATAAGTACAATGCCAATGTTAAAAACCCCAATAAGTTCCCTGATTATTACGATGGCAAATTGTTTGTGGCCGACTGGATGCGCAACTGGGTAATAAGCCTGACGTTTGATGAAAATGAAAAATATGTGCGCAACGAAGCTTTTATGCCTGCCAATGGCGATTTCAGGCGACCTATTGACATGCAGTTTGGCCCCGATGGCGATTTATATATGCTGGAATACGGATCTGTCTACGGGGCGCAAAATGAAGATGCCCGCCTGGTGAAAATTGAATACAACACCGGCAACCGTGCGCCCATTGCCAAAGCCGGTATTACTGATACTGCTATGCAAGCCTACTACCAACATACCAAATATCTTACTGCCGAGTTGAAGGAAATGCCCGTAAAAAAAGAGATATCGGGCCAGGCACCGCTAATCGTTGGTTTTAACAGCCAGAACAGTAAGGATTTGGATGATGACGATAAAATAACCTACCAATGGTTGTTTGATGGTAAAACGGTGGGCGCAGCAACAGCCTCGGCAAGCTATACCTATACTAAGCCGGGTATTTATAAGGCCATATTAAAAGTTACCGATAAAGGGGGTGCTATAGGCCGCGATACCATTATAGTGAGGGTTGGTAATACAAGGCCGGTGGTTACCATTGCCGGCGCGGGCAACAAATCATTTATCCAAAAGGGGCAGCCCTTTAAATACCATGTGGTGGTGAAGGATAAAGAAGACAGCAAGATAGACCCTAAACGGGTGAAATTATTTTACATCTACAATCCGCAGCCATCGGCAGATGGTAAAACGGTGCAAAGTTTGGCTGCTTTGTCGGCTAATGAAATAAGCTATCCAGGCAAGGCGTTGATGGCCAACAGCGATTGTAAATCGTGCCACCTGGCTAACAAAACAGCGGTAGGGCCAAGCTTTATAGCGATAGCCAACAGGTATAAAACACAAAAGGGGTCGGTTGATAAGCTATCCAAAAAGATCATAGCCGGTGGCGCGGGCAGCTGGGGAACCGAGCATGTCATGAGTGCTCACCCGCAGCTTTCGGCAGCTGATACCAAAGAGATAGTGAAATACATTTTCTCGCTTACCGACAAAAAGAGCAAGGCCACCGCCTTACCGCTTACCGGCAGCCTAAACCTGAAATTTAGCGATGCCGAACCGCGTGGCCAATACACATTATTTGCATCCTATACCGATAAAGGCGGTAAGGTGGTGGGGCCGCTTACCGGTACCGATGTGATAACTTTACGAAATGCGGATGTAAAGGCTGTTTATGCTGATGAATTAAAAGGCTTCAATCGTTTTAAAGACGATCTGTCGCTGGGCAACCATAAATCGTTTGTGTTGTTCAGGGATGTGGATTTAACAGATATTAAAAAAATGAGCTTCCAGTACGCATCAAAGGGTGTTGATGGCGAGATTGAAGTACGGATGGATTCACAGGCAGGTCCCGTTATTTGCTCGGCAAATTATGGTGATACCGGCAGTTGGGATAAACTGGCCTGGTTGAGTGGCGATGTGCAAAAAACAGTTACCGGCAAACACAATGTATTTGTTTTTGCCATTAAACGTACCAAACCAAATGATGGCATCCTTAAATTAAGCGATATTCGCTTCGGTCAATAATTTAAAACACATAGAATACACCATATGAAAACATCACAAGTAATAATAAATGCCTGCCTGGGCTTAAGCTTAGTGGCTTCTAATACGTTTGCACAAAGCGGCAAGCCGGTTTTTGTTGGAAAAGTAGGCGTGCAAGCCTATACCTTCCGGAGCAGTATGCCTAAAGCTACAATATCCGTACTGGATACCATTAAAGCAATGGGTATAACCGAATTGGAAGGACAGGAACCCAAGGGCATGACGCCCGAAGCTTTCCGTAAGCTTTGTAACGAAAGGGGAATCAGCATCCCATCGATAGGAGCAGGGTATGATGATATAGTGAAAAGCCCGGCCCAGGTGGTGAAACAGGCTAAAGCGTTAGGCGCCAAATATGTGATGGTAGCCTGGATTCCGCATGGTAAGGAGTTTACCCTGGAAGATGCCAAAAAAGCCGTTAATGATTTTAATACCGTTGGCAAATACCTTGCAGAAGCTGGGATTACGTTTTGCTACCACAATCATGGTTACGAGTTTGGCCCCTACGAAGACGGAACCCTGTTCGACTATATCGCTAAAAATACCGACCCTAAGTATGTATCATTCGAGATCGACCTACTATGGTCGTTCCATGGCGGGCAGGACCCGGCTAAGCTGATCGAAAAATATCCAACCCGCATTAAACTGATGCACCTAAAGGATATCCGTAAAGGCGTAGCCAATGACCTTACCGGGGGCACCGATACCAAAAACGACGTAGCCCTGGGCACCGGACAAATTGATATCCCAGCTGTACTGAAAGCAGCAAGGAAAGCGGGTATAAGGCATTATTTTATTGAGGATGAAAGCCCATCGTATGCCACGCAAATTCCTGTTACTATTGAATATATTAAAGGTTTAAAATACTAACAATGGCCGGGGTATTAAACAGGCGGCAGGCGCTCAAAACAATGGGCTTAGCAGCCGGTGCTGCGGCCCTAAGCGGCCCGGTTTCGGCGGCTATAAAAGTGGATAAGAAGCCCGGTAACGGTTTTATATATTCGCTGAATATGAGTACCATTCGCGGCCATAACCTGGGCTTTGTAAAAGAGCTGGAGGTAGCGGCGAAGGCGGGCTTCACATCTGTCGAGATCTGGCTGGATACGCTGCATACTTACCTGCAGGGCGGCGGTACTATTACCGAGGCCAAAAAAATCATCGACGGGCTTGGCCTTAAGGTGGAAGATGCCATAGGTTTTGCGCCCTGGATAGCCGATGATGACACCATCCGTGCCAAAGCCCTGACCGACCTGCAAGCCGATATGGACCTGCTGGCCAAATTAGGCTGCCCCAGAATAGCAGCCCCACCGGCAGGAGGAACAAAAGAGCCTATAAGACTTGACACCATTACCGAACGTTATGCTACGATTCTGAAAATGGGCAAACAAAGCGGGGTTATCCCGCAGCTGGAAATGTGGGGTGCATCGGTAAACCTGAAGCATGTAAGCGATGTATTGTATGTGGTTTCATCTTTAGGTGACGCCGATGCCCGTGTGCTGTTGGATGTATTCCACTTTTTTAAAGGCGGATCGCCTGTTGGTGGCCTGAATTTTGTGGACAAGCAGGCGCTGGATATTATACACGTAAACGACTACCCGGCCGAAATAACACCTGCCCAAATATCCGAGCCCGACAGGATTTATGTAGGTGATGGCATAGCGCCCGTAAAACAAATATTACAACTGGCCAAACATCCCGATAAACCTTTAGTGATATCCTTTGAAGTATTTAACAAAAGCTACTATGCGCAGGATGCGTTGAAGGTGGCTAAAACGGCGTTGGAGAAGATGAAAGCGGTTACGGCAGGGATGTGATATTGGGTGATAAATAAAAGATTGTCATCTGAGTTGTAACATTTCGCGAAATTCTGAAGGAGGGATGATATCATTAAATGGGCTGTCATGCTGAGCCTGTCGAAGCATTGCGGGCAAAGACCTCGCCGCGCGACCCTTCGACAGGCTCAGGGTGACGGGCCAGCGTACCTGGAAAGTACAACATGTCATGGGTGGGAACGAAGCATCTATCCGCGAACTTTTCTATCGGCCAAGCACAGCTCATAGATCCTTCGTGCCTCAGGATGACAGGGAGGGGGGCTCACACCCCGTACCTCTCCCTTAAAAGATTACGATGGTGCACATTATGCCCAACCACCATCCATCCCACACTCCTTGCTGTATAAACAGGCGCGCTGTCGAATTTGAAATCCAGCATGGCGTCGGTCATGTGTTTGTAAAGGCTGATGGTAGCCTTCCTGATGGTTATGAATTCTTCGGCTATGTCGTTTAGCGTACGGTTATGAGCATTAAAATCCTTGTTATAATCTGGGCCCTGCGGTAACTCCAGTATGGCGTTTACCTGTCTTGTACAGCAAAATGCCTTATAGGCGTAATACCTTTCATCATCGTTCAAATGGATAAAAACCTGTTTCACTGTCCATTTGCCCTCGGCATAACTGTAATTTTCCGCAGATGCCGGGATGGACCTGATCAAATCCATTGTTTGCTGTTTGTTAACCTCCAGTGCTTCTAAGAGGTTATCACCTTTGGCTAAATTGAAAAAATAAGGGTACCAGGATGGTGCATCTCCCGTGTAAGGGCGGCCAATTTTTATCATCTTCTATCAATAGCTTTTTTCTTTACTATAAAGATACTGGATGTAATTGATTTAAATGATCCGCGTAACCGACCGATTTGCGGGCTGTATGCGACAGGCTCCTAATCTCCCGCATATTCCCAGGCGCTTTGGTAACCGGCCAGTGTCTCGGCATATTCTACAAAATCAGCATAAAATTTTAAACGGGTTAGGGTAGCGCTGTCGCCTATAACTACCAGTTTTTTGCGGGCGCGGGTCATGGCTACGTTCATGCGGCGGATATCCGAAAGGAAGCCTATCTCGCCATTAGCATTGCTGCGCACCAGGCTGATGTAAACCACATCCCGTTCCTGCCCCTGGAAGCTGTCTATGGTATTAACGGAGATACTATCGATATAAGGCAACAGCTCCGGGTTGGCTTGTAATTGCTCGTTCAGTGCCCTGATCTGCTCTTTATAAGGCGATATAATGGCTACCGACGGGAATTTTTCGGTCGGATCAATCCCGGTTACCAGCCGGTTCAGATGCTTAAATAGCAGTGCGGCTTCATCCGGGTTATAGGTACTGGTACCTGCCACTTGTTCTTCAAACCCGGCCCCGGCGGTATCGATAAAAGTAACTGGCGTATCGCCATTAAACAATAACCTCGTTGCTACGGAAGCATTGGCCTTTAACTGATTGCCGTAGAATTCACGGGATGAGAAGCCCATGATGGACTCGTTCATCCGGTATTGCTCATCCAACAAAACAACAGCTTCGGGATGCAGGGCAACGCATTTTTCGAGGAGGGTGGTGCTTAAACCTGCACGGGCGGCATCGTTTGATTTAATGGTAGGAGGGAGCTGCAAATGATCGCCGGCTAAAATTACTTTCTGCGCTTTCAGGATAGGGATCCAGCAGGCCGGTTCAAGTGCCTGGCCTGCTTCGTCAATAACCACGGTTTCAAATTTTACCTCGCGGATGGTATAGTGGTTGGAGCCGACAAGGGTGGCGGTTATTACCTGAGCTTTGCTAACCAGGTCGTCAATAATGTGCTGCTCGGTATTCGCCACATCTTTCATGATCTTGTGGGCCTCGTTAAACAAGGCCTTGCGCTGGTCGCGTTCGGATTTGCCGAAGCTACGCTTGTACTTGTGCGCCATATCCTTATAGGCACTGGCCTGCTTTTTAAGGGTGCGGATGAGTTTATTATCCGCATGGTCGGCCATTTTGCTATCAAGCGTAAGTGAAACCAGTTTTTCGGATACCCGGTTGGGGTTGCCTATTCTTAAAACGTTTAAACCTTCGTCGGCCAGTTTTTCGCTCAGCAGGTCAACAGCGGTATTGCTTGGAGCCACTACTAAAATTTGTTTGCCGGTTTGTTTAGCTAGCAAACAAATGGCTTGCACCAGTGTGGTGGTTTTGCCTGTGCCCGGCGGGCCATGAATTATGGCCAGATCTTGAGCAGTTACTATTTTGTTTACCGCCGCCAGTTGGGATGTATTTAAACGGGAAATATTTAAAGGTTGGGCAACGTCGGTAAATACTGGTGAGGTTTTACCGCTCAGAATATTCACTAAACGGCCTTCTTTTTTCTCGCCTAAGGCTGATGCTTGTTTTATGGCCCTGAACATTTCATCGTAGCTGTTATTATCAAACAGGAGGTCGATGCCCAGCTTGCCGTCGCGGGCCCAATCAGGCAGTTCATCGGTATATAGCGTAATTTTGAGCCTGTTGCCACCCTGGTAGGTTACGGTGCCCTCTACGCGGTCCTTTTGAGGGTCGTGGTTGCTGAATAGCGCGGCCGGCACTCCAAAGCGTAACTGGTGCGAAATATCCTGGTGGGTGGTACGTTCAACCTCTACATTAATGTAATCGCCCCGGCCGGGCTCGGTATTCCTGATGGCGATAGGGTACCAGGTAAGACCCTGCCCACGACGATCGGCGGCAGATGTGTTTTCGGTAAGTTTGAGGTAGGCGCTGCGGTCTTCTTCTTTTTCTTTGTTCAGCAGATCGAGCAGCTTCTTAAAATAATCCATCGGCGCAAAGGTAGCAATAAAGCTAAAAGCTTAAGGCGGAAGGCCGAAAGCTATCGGGGCAAACACGTCTAACATGGTTAACATAACTTAACACATTTCAGATATATTTTTTATAAATATTTATTAATCAATGGTTTGTGTTTAAACATGGTTAACACTAAAACTGATCGTGTAATTTAGAAGCTTCCAAATATTTGTGCACGTTGTTGCCCAATACAGGAGCCGAAGGGGTCTGTATCTTTTACCCGGGATCAGGCAATAAAAACAAGGTGTCGTTTGATGTTTGTGTCTTCCCTACGCTTATTTCGTTAGCTATTTAGATGCGTTTGTCCTGAAAAGATATACGCAGTACTCCTTCCCCGATGGGTGATCCTTACAAAGCCGATAGAGCCACGCGCACAATATCTTCCAGCACACTACTGTCTGCTCCACTCCGGGCCGATACCCTTAAACCGCTTATTGTACTAAAAATAAACCTTGCCAGTGCCCTGGCTGGCAGTGCGGTTTTAAACTGTCCCTGGTGCTGGCCTTTCTCTATAACGCTGGTTAGCGCATCTTCCACACTTTGGTTGTTTTCGGAAACCAGTTCTGCAATCTCTTTATCGTGGCTGGATAATTCGATGGCTGTATTTACCATAAAACAGCCTTTGGCCAATTTGTCTTCTTCGCTTTCGCGGATAACACCGTACAGTACCTGTTTAATAGCTTCTGCGGGGTTATCGGCATTGCCGAGTAATGTAAGCACAGCGCTGGTATTTTTGCCCTGGTACTGCCGCAAAGCCTTTGAAAATAATGTTTTTTTATCGGTATAGGTATTGTAAATGCTTGAGCGGCTAATGCCCAATCCGTCTACCAAGTCCTGGGCAGATGTTGCATGATACCCTTTGTCCCAGAACAAATCAACAGCTTTACCAAGCAGTTCATCCTCGTCAAAATCTTTATTCCTGGCCATAATTCAAATTGTAATAATACAAAAACCTATCTGGAACATTCATTCCAAATAGGTATAAAATTTTTTAAGTTTTTTTATTAATACATAATGGCATTAACAGTTAAGCCACCATCAACAACAAGTTCGGTGCCGGTTATAAATGAGGCATCATCAGAAGCAAGGAACCTTACCGCGTTTGCAATTTCTTCTGATTGACCGAAACGGTTAAGCAAAATCCTTTGACTTAAAACAGATCCAAAGCCGCTAACCTGCTCTTCGGTTAAGCCAAGTTTTCCATAAAGCGGGGTTTCAACCGGGCCGGGAGATACGGAGTTAACACGGATTTTACGGGAAGCTAATTCGCGGGCGAATACTTTAGTGAATGATAACAGGGCTGCTTTGCTTGCTGCGTATACACTGCTATCGGGGGCGCCCAATGATGCGTTAACTGATGCGTTGAATATGATAGAACCACCATCATTTAAAATAGGCAGAAATTTTTGAACGGTGAAATACACGCCTTTTACATTCAGATTCATCATGGTATCATAATGTTCTTCGGTTGCAACCTCCATCGGGCTAAACAAGGCTACACCTGCATTAAGGAACAGAATATCAACCTTGCCAAATTGCGCTTTTACCTGGGCAACCAGGCTATCTATCTGGTCTAACTTAGCCTGATCGGATACTATACCGGTTACTCCCAATTCTTCAGCTGCTTTGCTCACTGCCGTAGCGTTACGCCCGGTAATAACAACCTGTGCACCTTTGGCGGCTAATTCTTTTGCAGTGGCATATCCTATACCGCTGTTACCACCTGTAACTACGGCTACTTTGTTTGTTAAATTGCTCATTGTTTTATTTTTTAATAATTGTTTTTGTTTGACGACTCAAAGATAATACAATTGGAATGATCGTTCCAAAATAAAAATAACGGTTTTGTTGATGATTACATTCGGATTACAAAATAGGGGGTGGCTGATCTTGTTTGGTGATATTGGCGCACATCAAGGATAGTTGATGCTGGATTTACCACTTTTGTCTATCGTTTGCCAAACCTGTAGGTTGGCGCTGATATTTCCCTTTAAAACAATAAACAAAGCAGGTAAATAAATGACTGTAAGCTTCTCATATATAAATGATTGTGAGCTGTAGTTGAAGCGGTGTGTGTTACTTGGCCTGGTGTTCAGGCGTTTATGACTAACGATTGTTTTGTTTGGTAGGTAACGATTTGTAAGCCTGGTAAATGCATTATTTACATTAGGTGATAAAATAGTAGTTTTTGCGGTGGCATTAGTTAATTATACACCCGTTTTTAAAGCCCTCCTGCCGGCCACCTAATAAATCGGGCCTGGTCTTTTCCTTAATCAAATAGACTTTTAACCACGAGCGGGTAAAGTCATGGATTGGTTTGGCTTTAATGGAGATATTAAGCAGCTATTTAAGTTAAAGTGGAATAGTGGCCTATTGCCGGGGCAGGTCAAGGATTTGATAACTGCAATTAAAAAATTTTGAAGTAATATATTATATAGAATGTATAATGTTTTGAATATAAAATACTTAATAAACTACTACTTTGTTTTAAAGCTCACTATGTTTTAGTGGTTTTCACCTCGTTTAATTGAAATTGCGCCGTGACAGGCAAGGTTGTGGCCGTTTAACTTTTTGATAAATGGATGCGTATTAGGCCGCATCGCATTTGCCAATGTGCGGATGCCGAGCCGGGTGGGTGGACAGGTTGATTATTGCCTGAGGTTAGGATTTGCACAAGTTCCCTTGTTTTATTTTGATACGACCAGGATCCATTCGGGCACGCCCGGGAAACTATAATTGATATGCTGGCCGAATTAATGTTTTTATAATGAAAGATAATTGCAGAAAATATTACATTTATCGGCGTAACATTATGGATGATTTTAAACAACAGATTTTTTTGATGTTGATTTAAAAACACATTTTATTATCATATTTGTTACAACCACTGGTTAACCCAATCATCTTTTAAATACTATACCAATGCAGGACTTAGACCCATCCATCCTTAAAAAAGTAAACACCTGGCTCGAAGGAAATTACGATGCCGATGTTAAACAGGAAATTCAAACGTTATTAGACAATAAGGCATATACCGAGTTAACCGATTCGTTTTACCGCGACCTGGAATTTGGTACAGGTGGCTTGCGTGGTACCATGGGTCCCGGCTCAAACCGCATTAATAAGTACACCATTGGCGCTGCAACCCAGGGTTTGGCCAATTATTTGAAAAAAACCTACCCGGGCGAAAAAGTTAAAGTTGCCATAGCACACGATAGCCGCAATAACGCCGACTTGTTTTCAAATATTACCGCTGAAGTGTTTTCGGCCAATGACATCCATGTGTATTTTTTTAAGGCCTTACGCCCCACGCCCGAACTTTCATTTGCCGTGCGCCATTTTGGTTGCAAAAGCGGGGTAATGCTTACCGCATCGCATAACCCTAAAGAGTACAACGGCTACAAAGCATATGGTGCCGATGGTGGCCAGTTTGTATCGCCGCATGATAAAGCGGTGATGGACGAAGTGGCAAAAATTGCCAGCGTTGATGATATTAAATTCAACCGTGTTGATGCCAACATTGAGGAGATAGGCGAGGAAGTTGATGAACTTTATTTAGAAGGGATCACCAAATTATCTATTTCACCCGAGGCCATCCATCGCCAAAAAGATTTAAAAATTGTTTATTCGCCAATTCATGGTACAGGTATTACCCTGGTGCCGCAAGCTTTAAAACGTTTTGGTTTTGAGAATGTGATACTTGTGGATGAACAAACCACACCCGATGGAAATTTCCCTACGGTAGTGTATCCAAACCCCGAAGAAAAAGAAGCTTTAACCCTGGCACTAAAAAAAGCGCAGGAAACTGATGCCGATTTAGTTTTGGCTACCGACCCTGATGCCGACCGTGTAGGGATAGCTGTAAAGAACACCGATAACGAATTTATATTGCTCAACGGCAACCAAACCGGCTGCATGCTTATCAACTACCTGCTTAGCGCATGGGAAGATAAAGGTAAACTTACCGGCAAGGAGTACATTGTTAAAACTATTGTAACATCAAACCTGATTGATGCCATAGCTAAAGCCAAAAATGTAACCTGCTACAACACTTTAACCGGCTTTAAATATATAGGCGAACTGATGACTCACTTTGAAGGCAAACAAACCTTCATTGGCGGTGGCGAGGAAAGCTACGGTTATTTGATAGGCGAGCTGGTGCGCGACAAGGATGCTGTGGTATCAAGCGCCTTTATTGCCGAAATGACGGCTTATTACAAAGATAAAGGCAGTAGTTTGTTTGAAGCATTAATTGATACTTACGTTCAATATGGTTTCTACAAAGAGAAGCTGATATCGATAACCAAAAAAGGTAAAACCGGTGCTGAAGAAATTAAAGCCATGATGGAAACCTTCAGGAAAAACCCGCCTGCTACTTTAGGTGGATCAAAGGTTGTTACTTTAAAGGATTACGAATTCCAGGTAGAAACCGACCTGATTACCAACACTACCAAAGTAATTGAGTTGCCTACATCAGATGTTTTACAGTTTATTACCGAAGATGGCAGCATAATATCTGCCCGTCCATCAGGTACCGAGCCGAAGATCAAATTTTATTGCAGCGTTAATGGCAAGTTAGCCAGCAAAGAAGCTTATGCCGATACCGACAAACAATTGGATGCTAAAATTGATGCCATTATGCAGGATTTGGGCGTGTAACCCTTCGTTTAAAAGTATATATCCTGAAAATCCCGGCCCTTGCGCCGGGATTTTTGCGTTATCATGCGTCTGAAAAATCTCCATCTGTTCGCCTGTGTACGGCCACCGTCCGCTTTCGTACGGTTTTTAATTTTTGATTTTTATATAAATAGTTGATTATTAGTATATTGTGTAATTGGTACGCGTTTTAGTATTTAAGTTGTATAAACGTTAAACATTTGCCTTATGTTGAAAAATTATATAAAAATAGCCTGGCGAAACCTGATCAAACATAAGGTTTTCTCTATTATCAACGTAAGCGGCCTGGCCATTGGGGTGGCAGCGTTTTGGCTTATCAGTTTATACGTTGCCGATGAGTGGAGTTACGACCGATATAATGAAAAATCGGACAGGATTTTCCAGGTAGCCCAGCATGGCAAATGGAACGGCGGCAGTTTTAACCTGGCGGTGACATCGCCACCCTATTCACCGGCACTAAAGGCAGACTACCCCGAAGTTGAAGAGGCTGTACGCGTGGATTTGGAGGGCGGCGGCAAAATTGTTTACAACGAAAAGCAGGTTGAGGCCGGTGATATTTCATTTACCGATAAAAACATCTTTAATGTATTTAGCTATCGCTTTTTAGCCGGCGATCCCAACACGGCACTTGTAAAGCCACAATCCATCGTTTTGACTAAAACATTGGCCGAAAAGATCTTTGGCAGTGATATCTCATCCGCCATTGATAAGGTGATCACTTTTGAAGGTGACGTTCAAAATACCGTTACCGCGGTAATTGATGATGTGCCGCAAAATTCTACATTTAAGTTTAGCGCGCTGCGTTCATTCAATGCCGATTATAATGGCAACTGGGGCAACGCAGGTATTTACACCTTCGTGCTGCTAAAAGATCATGACGACTATCAAAAAATTGAAGCACGCTCCGGCGACTTTTATAACAAATACCTGAAGCAAAACCTGGCAGGGGTAACCTATAAACTGGAACTATTGCCGCTTACAGCAATTCACCTGCACTCCAACCTTGACTACCAGATGGGCA
>Ga0307515_10004971_pt1 | contig 27131 bp, 5 predicted proteins | sample 17_EM_MG_FD_194513 | JGI IMG/M metagenome (GOLD analysis project Ga0307515, IMG submission 194513) | Populus trichocarpa ectomycorrhiza microbial communities from riparian zone in the Pacific Northwest, United States - 17_EM | ecosystem: Host-associated > Plants > Roots > Unclassified | place... | reverse complement strand
TTTAACCAGATGTTTAACACAGTTAATAACATTATTGCTTATAACTGCACTTAATAGGTTATTCTTTTTACCTACCTACCCCCCTTATAATGTATATTAGATTAGATACTTACAGTCCTATTTAGGTCTAGCGGCGGGCTACCCTATTAGGGGCACCGGGTAGGATTTAGGCCAGATCTCTAAAGTTTAGGCCTAAAAAGCCTTATAAACGCTAGGATATCGCCTAGATCCCGCCCTATAAGCCTATACCCTCTACAATCAATATATTTAAAATGGACTATAACCTATTTATGCCGTGTAAGAGATAGACGTTATTATAATAAAACGCGAAACTTCTAATTAAACATTTTTTTATTCCTTATAGTATACTATTATCCCTCTATATATATATATCTTCTACTATTAGTCTGGTTCCCTTTATTATATAGTAACTCTAACTATCTTTATAATCCCTCGCGAAGTAACCTTATTTCCCGTAATTTATATAAGCTCTATTTTTAAACTATTAACTTTACTATAGAGTCCACCTAAACGTCTTCTGCTACTAAGATCCCTAATTTAGCCTCTGCTCCTTAGTCCTATAATTACTAGATCCTTAACCTTTAGGTTTCTATAATTTCCCACTTTATCTCTTATAGGCTTCTTTAGTATTACTTAGGTCCATTAACTCTGCGCTATACTATAGTTTCTAACTTAGCTTTAGTTGTTGCGTACTCTGCGCCTTATATAACTATAGAACTCTATCCTAACCTCTTTTGGCCTATTCCCTTTAGTAGATCCTATTATTAATTTTTATTACTTAATCTATTAAGTCCCTTAGGGTATCCGCATCTTCTATTAGAATAATTACGTCCTAGACTTTAGCCTTAAGTCCCTATTTATACTATGCTATAAGCGCCTTATTATTCCACTTAACTTATATAGCTAATATTTGGAACTATATTATATACTTAATCGCTAAGGTTTATTACGTAATATCTTAGAGTTTTTTTTCTGCTATAGTTACTGCCTCCAGATCTCCAAATATTTATATAAGTTGCTCTATAAACCCCTCCTAACTTAAGAATATAAACCATATATCCTAATTAGTAGTCGATATTCTATTTACCTATATTTCCGTAAAATAGGGCTTAAACCACTTAAGTGCCCTTCCTAATAGGAATAGTCCTACATACGCTATTCGATCTATAGGTATTAGTGGTTTTACTCCTTCTTGCGTAACCTTAAAGTGCATTTATATAAGGAATCCTTTAAGCTTTAATCTCTCTCCTAAGAATCTCTTAATTAAAGGTAACTTAATCTTCGCTACCCTTATCCCGTTAATCCTTTATTTAAGTGTTATATTATTCTCTATTAACTAGTTAACTATCTCTTATAGTTATCTAACCATTATAGGTTGTTATAAATTAGTATCTACTATACTAGTATCACCTCCTAACCTTAAAGTAGTTGCCGCCGTCAATAGCGTTATAGTGGCTGCTTTTAGTAGCATATTATTTAACTTATTAAACCGTAACTAGGTAGTAATTATATAACGGAACCTTATAGCAGGTACTACAATAGGCTTATTATTGGGCTAGGTGTATAGGTATTGCAAGTAAGTTAACAATGTAATAATAACTAGTAGAGTGGTTGCCTAACAGATTAACTCTAATTATATTCTAAGAATTACTATAAGGAAGGAACTATCTAGGTAGGGACTAAGGGTCCTTAAATACACGACCGTACTCCTAAGAAATCCTTCTTATATATAATATACGTGTTATACATAAGGTACGTAAGTTCCTCTTATTCCTCTTATTTAATGCATAGCATGTTATATAACTTGCTTACCATTCCTTATTATATGGTTTTACCGGCTCCATCCTAAACCGTGCTTGTATTAACTAACTAGCTTCCTCTAACTCTTCTCCAAGTAGTTATATTATTGTACTTAAAGCGTCCGTAATACAGAGAGCGGTAGGATTGTACTAACGCTTATATTAAGGCGAGCATTATAAGTCTCTAGCGGCTTAACAAGCTCGCTGCCTAAGAAGAGCTCCTTAATAATTCCGTACTAAGTACAAACCTTAAAGTAGCCGTGATTTTAAATCTTATGTATACGGCTAGGTATACGGGAGACTTTAGTACTACGTTAAAGCTTTCTAGGAATTCTAAAAAGGATAATATTACCTATATTAAATTCGGTAACGTAGTGCTGCTTACTATACTTCTTCTTTATTTATTCGCGGGAGTAAGTAGCTTGCTGTTAAACTCTCTTATATAAATCTAATAAATTATAAGTAGAGGAATCTAAACGTTATAAGGGACTTTACAGCTACTACGATTATAATTCCTTCTAACATTCCTTAAGTCTTTTACGCACCTACCATATAAGCTCTTACTATGGTGGTATAGAGTAAATAAGGTAATTAGAGTCCTTTGCCGCCCGAATTAACTTACGCCGGTAAGAAGGTATAGTAACGTTATAGTACTTATTAAAATCTATAGGTGGCAGGCCTACTCTACTAGCTACGCGGTAGAGCTATGCGCGTATATCTTTAACCCTTATAGCAAGATTATCTATAAAGGAGCCTCTAGGTGTATAAAAAGGATCCTTTAAATCTTTAATTTAGTTATCTAAATATAATTCCTTCTGCTAATAGATAGATCGCTACCTTCTTTTAATATTATAATTAAACTTAGCTTACTATAGAGCTCTAGTAGCGGCGTTAGCTATAATCTATCTATTTAATTTAGTAAACTCTTCTCTTATTAATTGTATTTAGGCGTCTTAGCTTAGTATAGGAAAGCCTTTTAGTAGAGGCGGAGGCTGTTTAAATCCACTTAATCCTAATAACTGCATAACCTCCATAATCTCGCGAGTTTAACTTAAGATTGGTAAGCAGCCTTTAAAGGTTTAATCGTTATTAGATAAAGTAGGGTTTAAAGGAGTCCTTAGCCTCTATATATTAACTTTAATTAGAAGATAAGGAGAATAAGGGTTAATTAGAAGATAAGGAGAATAAGGATTAATTAGACCCTTATTCTCCTTATCTTCTAATTAATCCTTATTTTCCTTATCTTTATATTTGGCCGCAATCGAGCTTTAGCTACTATTAGGTTCCTTATTAGAATATTTATTATCCTTACGCTCTTACTTAGCTACCTATTACCTATTACCGTCCTTATCTAGTAGAGGACTAAGAACTTCCTTATTACTATTAAGATCCTCTTCCTCCTTAGCTTTAGAGGCGTTGGTAACTTTTAGCGGAGGCTCTGTAGTAGCCTAGTAGCTAGGCGCCACTAAAGTAAATAGCTAAGGATCTCTTCTATAGAGGTAGTAGAAAGGTATACAGCCGATTAATTTATGGTAGGTGCGATTGATTAAGGCTGTGATAATTGGGCAAGCTGCCGCCTATTGCGAAGTTTCTAAGAGTCGCTTTGCTGTATAAAGCTTCTTCTTTATATAACTATTAGCTTGCTCTATAAGGCCTTATAACTAAGGGTATTATAGCCAGCTATTAATTACCTTAATTTTATAATGCTAAAGTAGTATAAGAAGGGCGCCTTTAAATTTTAAGCCGTTATTTCTCTGCTAAATACGCGGGTGAATATAATAATATATCTATTAGAGCATAGCTACGGCAACTTACTTAGCGGTCTTCTGCTTAAGGGGGTAGAGGGTATAGTATTTACTAAAGTAATCGCGTATCTATAGGATCTATTTATATTTACCGTCGGCCTTATTACGTATATTAATAAGATCGCCCTAGATACGATTAAAAGGAGCCCTAGAGATAATTGTATTAAGTAGTAGCCGTATAGCGTTAGGAGCGCTCCTATAAGAATATTAGTACAACTAATAATTTTATAAAAAGTTAAACTTACTTAATATATACCTGGCAGTGTTCTAGAAGCCAAACAACTTCTACTAGCTGTATACTGTATTGATTGGCTATAAGCGTATTATATATCTTCTTCTGCCCTGCGTAGTAAAGCTCCTTATAGCACTAAATAATAGTATTATATATTTCTGGCTTAGAAACAACCTTTAAGCTACGGTTAGGTGAGCAAATTAACCGCCTCTAGAGGCCGCGTATATGCTCTTTGCCTTATTTTTATATAAACTAGCGGCTCTTAGCCTTTAATTTAGCGTTGCGTTCGGCCTATAAAAGAGCTTTATAACCTAGATTAGTTAGCTAGGAAATAATATCGTTATATTTTTCCTATATAACGCGCTTTATTAAGGCGTTCTAGGTTTCTTCTAAATACTTAGTAAAGGCAGGCTTTACTATAACTAAGAAGGAAATAACTACTTGGCTAGCGTTATAGTCTTTATTCGCGGTAGGAGTATTAGTAGGAGGTAAGGAAGCTATATTAGGTGCGAGCGCGGAAGTAGGCGTAAAGGTAGATGCGGAGGACGACATTACTATCGCTAGTGTTAGATTTAAGCTAGCAGTAGAGTTAAATATATATTTAGAACTTATAGAAAAGGTATGCATATTATTAAGGGTCTAATTAAGTTGTGCGTAGAGGCTATAGGTAAGGAAGGATTAATAAAAAAATTTAAAGTTCGTAATAGCCCCTACGCTAAGCCTAATTAGGCGATTTTTAAGCAAAATTAACACTATAAAGGAGCTCACAAGAGCCCTATAAAATGCCTTACGCTTAATTATAAAATATTATTTAACCACCAAATATACACTTATTAAGTGGATCTTTTAGCGACGTTATATATAACAGAACCTTGTAGCAAGTACTACGATAGGCTCGTTAATAGGCTAGGTGTATAAGTGATGCAAATTAAAGTCAACAACGTAATAATAACTAGTGGAGTAGTTGCTTAATAGATTAACTTTAATTATATTCTAAGAATTACTATAAGGAAGGAACTATCTAGTTAGGGACTAAGGGTCCTTAAATATATAACCGTACTCCTAAGAAATCCTTCTTATATATAATATACGTATACTCTATTTACTCTATTATAGATCTTATAGATTATACAGATTATATAGATTACATTATATAACTTATACTACTATTCCTTATTATATAGTTTTACCGGCTCTATCCTAAACTGTGCTTTTATTAACTAACTAGCTTCTTCTAACTCTTCTCTAAGTAGTTATAACATTGTACTTAAAGCGTCTATAACACCATCTCCCTCCTTTTTATCTTTGTCCTTAAAGATTCCTAATATCTCTAAGTTATTTACTAGAGGTATAATGTCTATCTAATTAATTTGGTTAATATTATTACTTATTATACCTAAAGCAATTTCTTTTTCTTCTATAGCTTATCGGTCTCATACTATTGCTGCTATATTATCACTAGGTAAGATAATACCGTTTCTATATTCTCGTTATATAAAAGAGGGGTTAGTTTACGTTATATTGGTAAGTCCTTCCTTCTAGCAACCGTCCTCTTGTTTAGAGTGCACTAAAGCGAATATTTGTTCGTCCTATAACGTTTACTTTATCTTTAACGCTAAGTATACGCGTCCTATTACCCTTAATAGTTATTAAGTTCCCTAAGTAATTTATTATAGGGTCTTATATTTAATTTACTGCTACGAAGCTTAATAATAAGCTCTCGGTAGCTCTGGTAGAACTCCATCATTCTTATAACGTTAAGGAAGAGGCTGCTACTGCTTAACAGCGCGCCCTTAACTCCCGTCTTACTGCGTCTACCCAACTAATTTGTCTTAAAAAAGTCCGTGAAAAGGTTCGTTTTAAAGAGTGGAAACTTATAGAATAAGGTCTGTAGGAACTTGGTAATAAGAGAACTAACTTTCTTCTTATAAAGGGAATAACTCTAAGTAATTTAGCAGTCGCTCTTTTTGGGTCCCCCTTAGGTAACTTATTCTTTAGCGATCCTTCTTTATTAATATTACCTAACCTATTTTCTTCTAATACTCCTATACCTTTCCTATAGCGTTTTTAAAATTCTTTAGTGGCTTCTAGGTAGTCTTAGTATAGCCTATCCACTTTACCTTATACTATATTTTATTGTTAACGTCCTTATAACTAACGATCTTTAAAACTTGCTATTTGTCTTCCTCTTACCCTCTATACGTATCTGCTTTGTAAACTAATGGCTTAATATTCCTATATACTAGCTCTAGCATTATAATATACTATACTAGGTAGATTTTTATTCTAGCTAGTAGGTTTAACTTAAACATAACCAGTAAAATTCTTTATATAATTTTAAAAGGTCCTAGTCTAATATAGTCTAACTTCTTACTTAGTTATTAACTCTTAAAATTTTTGTGTAGTAGTTATACTTTATCTCCCTCCCTAAGATCTAGTCCTTTAGATCTCTTAGCGTTATAGTATTTCTTTATTCTTTACTATACTACCTTAGCTGTTTCTATAAGGTTCTTATAAAGATTTATTAAAATCTCCATTCTTTACTTAGCTATACTACTCGTCTTCTTTACTTATTATAGCGATAATAATATTCCTAGCTTATACCCGTAATTCGCCTTAAATAGTAAAATACCTATTTCCTCTTATGGTATTGCATTATATATAAACTATATAACTAGTAATAATAATACCTAATTATTCTATACGTAATTAATATAGTGCCTTAGATACTGCTCTAGTGTCTAGTTTAATCTTTCCGTTTAACCGTCTATCTATAAATAATATATGGTGGAAGTTACTGCTTAAACTCCTTACTCCGCTAAGAATACCTCCTAAAATACTACTATAAATCTTAAATCTCTATCTGATATAATCTTACTTAATGCTCTATATCTTATAAACACTTCTTTTATATAGATTCTAGCGATATCTTCCGCTAAGATTTCTTCTATATAGGCTATAAAGTATCCCTACTTTATAAGCTTATCTACTATTACTAAGATCGCGTTATAATCTTATCTAGTAATAGAATCTCTTAATTTTAGCAACTTAATAATAAAGTCCTATAATATAACCTCCTATAGTCTCTTTAGTATTTTAATAAGTTATAGCCCTCCATATAGCTTATACCTTATTAATAATAATAATTTTAATTTACCGCCCGTCCCGGTCCCCCTAATGGGTCCACGCAGGCTAATACCTTCTATAGGAAAAACTCTAACTTAGAGAAAACCCCACCTTGGGCCGCGCTGGAGAGATAGCAGCGTTCCGACATCGGAGCGCCGGCGGCTCGCCTTCTATCTACCTTTAAGTCTGCATATTAAGCCAACTGGCCACGCTTCGCGGACAATCTTACTCTACCCCCTTCTTTCCTTATCCTTTTACCCTTATTCTTTTACTAGTCCTCTAGGCTTTAAAAGGGCTGGTATCTACTTATATCCTTTGCATCTATTACCTTCGCTACCTAAAACTAGGGTAAAACACCTAACTATACCAGCTATTTTGCTGCCGCTTAGGCGCTTTCTTTATTATTTAAAACATCCTAAAGGCGTTTAGAGGCGCATTTTGCTATAAAGTCTGCCCTTTAGTAGTTTGGACACTGGAATAGCACATAGTGGACTATTTACCTTATCCAGCAGCATTCGCACCGCGGGAGAACCGCCGGTATACCGACGGATGTAAGCCATATATTAAGCCCTATTACCTTTATACAAAGAAGAAATAGTACTATAGCCTCTGCTTTTGTTAGGCCTTCGTATAATGGGATTATAGGTTTCCCCTATAGGGTCTTCCACGTGGTTTCTGTGCGGTCTTTAGCCTTTACCTACCACCGTTATCGCCATTCTAAATCTGCCCATTTCGCGATAAAGGTGGTTGCCCGCCTTTGGTGCTGGTGACCTCCTATACAGTAGCGGCGCTCCGCCTGCGCTCTGCCGGCGTTCCGCTGGCCACGCTTGCGGGGGTTTATTATAGCTTCCCACTCTACACAGTCCTTCTAGTGCGTGAGGAAGCCTTATATCTCATTTTTATGGTCCTTTGCGCATTCCCTAAGCGCTTCTAATAGTACCAGTGGCCGTTTTGTTTTTTGCTGGCGCTTTACTAATATATTCCAGATACCGTTAAGTGCCTCTACTAATTCCTTTTCTACCCTATTAGAGGCCGTTTTGGCGGCTCTTTAGAAGGCTATCGTTTTAATATGGAGTTGGATTGGGGAAATAGCCGCTTCCTTCTCCATTGCAGCTATTGGTGTTCGCCGGTATGCCCCCGTAACCCTGCGGAGACACTGGTTCTGGACTTTCTGTAGTGGTTTAAGCAAGCTTTTCGCTGGCGTTCCGCCGTCGTCCCGCACTCCCCACACTTGGGCGCCATACAGCATCGCTAGTCAGACGGTGGCTGTATATAGGAGGCGTGAGCGGCGCATTGATGGGCCCTATATAGACGCGGTGATCCTTGATAGCTTATACCTTATTAGTTTATTTCTTTAGTAATCTAAACACTCCTTTATAACTTTTTGTGCTATACCCTAGATTCCGTTAATAATATACTCTTTTTAAAGTCTTAATACTAAGCCCATAGCTCCATTATATCCTTAAGTTAGCCCTTTATAGAAATCTTCTACAAAATGCTCTACTATGCTTCTTAGGATATACTTTGCCTCTCTATACTTATATAGTATTTCTTTTTCTAGATATTCTAACTATTCTTTTAGCTGTGCCTTAAAGATTCTCTATACCTAAAAGCTTTTTAATAACTTATAAACTCTATCTAGTTCCTTATAAGTCGCTATAATTTTCGGATAATTGTATCTAATTAACCTATCTGTATCTTTTCGCAGTAAAGCCCCTAATAGCTTTTTATTATTTTATAGTTTAGCCTTTTAACTTAACGTATCGGCTCGCGTGTTGTCTATACCCTTAGTGTACTAAATTTTGAAATAGTATTCTATAAGCATCTCTACCCATCTAACCTATCTTTAGTTAAGTTCCTTTATTATTAGGAATCCTATTAGGTTCTTATAATCCGTCTTAACTATAAATAGTTTTTTTTATACCTTATAAGAATACTCTCTATTTTTTTAGTGCTATAACTATACCTAATAACTCCTTATTGTAAATGTTATAGTTTAACTCTAGTAGTGTTATTTTCCAACTATAGTATGCTACTAGGTGCTATCTATCTAGATACTTTTATATAAAGTATGCCCCTAGTATAAAGTCTAATATATCTATTTCTATAACCGTCTCTAGTCCTAGTTAATAGATTTTAAGAACTAGCTCCTGGGTAAACAACCTCTTAACTTCTTTAAATAGTTCTTATTATTCCTTTCCCTATAACTATAGTTCTTCTTTCTTTATTAATTATATAAATAGCTTAATATCCTTTAACTATTGCGCTATAAACCTTCTACAGTAATTACAAAACCCTAGGAATAATCTTAACTATATAACATTCTCTAGTTCCTACCAATTAACTATAGCCTTAATCTTCTTTAGATCTATATTAAGTTAGCCTAGTTTAATAATAAATCTAACAAAATCGGTCTTCCTAGTGAAGAACTTGCATTTCTTAATTGCTACTAGCATCTATTCTTCTTATAGTCTCTTTAAAACCTATTTAACGTGTTCTTCATATTTTTCCTTAGTTATTAAGTAGATAATAATATTGTTAAGATATACTATAATAAATTTATCCAAGTATTCTTTTAATATATTGTTAATTCGCTTCTAGAACGTTACTAGTGCGTTTATAAGCCTAAATTATATAACTAATAGTTTATATAGTCCTTCCTTTAACTTAAAGGCTGCCTTTTATTTATCGTCTTCCTTAATTCTAATTTAATAGTACGCCTATCTTAGATCTATCTTTGTAAAAATTTGCGTATTACCTATCCTATTTTAGATTTCGCTAATTAAGGGTAAAGGATACCTATCCTTTCTAGTAATGCTATTTAACTATCTATAGTTGATATATAGCCTTAGTTTACTATTCTTCTTTAGTATAAATAGTACTAGATAACCCGCTAATAATTACAATGGTCTAATATATCCCTTTTATAGGTTTTCTTAGATAAACTCTTTTAATGCTCTACCTTCCTCTTTAGTAAGCTTATAGATTAGAAAGAACCTTAGACTTATTCCTAGTTCCAATTCTATCTTATAGTCCCACGCTATATATTTTAATAGCTTCTCGCTTTCTAGCAACTATAGTTTTTTGCCGTACTTATAGTATCTCTTTAGTATATAATCTAATCCTTTCTTGGTTTCTTTATATATCGCTCTAACTTAATACTATATTATTTTAGCTTATTATCGCATCTTATGGCGTTAAGTATCCCTAATATCGACCTGGCCTATAATCTAGTTAATCTTTAGATTGTATTCCTATAACTAAGGCATCCCTAGTACTGCCTTATTATTCCCTAATAGTAATATATTAAAAGACATCTTAATTTATTTTCCTTTAATGTTTAACTAAATAGGTCCTATTTTAAGATTAATAATGCCTCCTCTATAGGCTATTAGATCTCCTAAAATTATCACTAATAGGTAAGGATGCTCCTTTTTCCTATGTAGTAATCCTATTTTTTTAACTACTGTTAGCAAGATATAGTTCCTTATTGCTCTACTATCTATTAATACCTTAAACTATTAATCTTACTATTTTACTTATAAATTTAGGTACTATTCTTAAATTCCTTTAAGGGTTTAAGGCTCTACTACTGGTTCCCTCTAGTCCTATAGGCCTCTACTTTTCCTAACTATTAGCTGCTTAATCCTGTTTATACTTAGTCTAACTTAGGCTAATACTTAGTTCGCTTTTTATCTTTAATATACTATAGATAGGTGTTCTCTAAACATTCCTACCACTATTATCCATCTAGGCATTCTTCCGTAAGGAATCTTCCTAGTTAAAGTATTAAGTCCTCTTATTCTTAAACTTTTATAGGGTGCCAACTATGTATATACTTAGCGTTTTAATATTTTACCTTATCCGTTATCTAATATATCCTTATTAGATACTTTCGATTTTTATCCTTAGGTGCTCTATATATATTACACATATTATCTACGTATGCTATTTACAATAGTATATAATATGCTTAATATCTTAGGTTAACTCTCGGCTTATCTTTATCCTTAAGTTTAAACCTTTCTCTTATTAATCTAAGCGTTGCAACTTTATTTACAGGTACTAAGATTTATCTTTTACTTCTCTAGTCCTCTAATTACTTCTCTAGATCTTTTAATGTTATAATTAAGGCTCCTTTAATATAAGTTATAGCCTTTTCTATAATCGGGTAGTTTTAGACAACTTTTTTTATCTAACTATATATAGAAATCTTCCCACTTATTATTATATTGCTGTTTATACCACTTTTAGTATAACCCTTTAAGTATATATAGCTCGTCCGTAAGGAAGTATCTTCTTATTACTGCGTTATAACAACCTTTTATATATCGTTCCTCGAACCTAGTTAGAATCCCTAGATCCTCTTCTTATTCTAGTTCAGTAAGCCACTTAGCTCTTAGTGTACCTACTCTTAGCCTATTAGTAATTCTTTATATAGGTGCTCTGTCCCTTATATAACCTAGTAGACTAGATCTCTTATTTAGTTTCTGCTCTTACTATAAGGTAATTCTTACTCTAAATTCCTCTATAGTTTCTTTCTTTTCGCGTCTTACAAGTAGATTCTTAAAGTCTTCGTACTTCTTAATCTTAGTATTAACTTTTTAATCTTTAGGCTAAACACTACGTTCCCCTAGTAGGTCTTCTAGGTCTATATATCTGTCTCCTAGTCTAACTACTATTTATATTACAGATTCTTTAATCTTGTTAGTAGTCCTTATTTATACTTTAAAATCTTAGTCCTATAAGATTCTTAATCCTAAGCTTGCTTCTAACTTAAGTTTAGCTCCCGCCTTAGTCCAACTAGGCGTCCATAGTGTTCTTATCTCGTCTTAAGAGTCTTAAATCTTACTTATCTTATCTTAAGAGTCTTATACTATAGGAAACTTTTCTCCTAAGCTTATTCGTATATCTTTAAACTAAGCTACTGCTCTACTCTATCGGTTTTCGTCTGTTATAGGTCCTTAAGCTATCCTTATCCTATCTTCGGAATCTTAGATCTCTTTTATCTCGTCTTAAGAATCTTAAGCCTTTAGCCTTTTACCTTTATTAAGTAGTAAGCTAGCACTAGCAGTCGTCTACTTACTTAATCCTCTTTGGATATTACTCCTTCCATTTTATAAAGCGATGGATGCCGTATCTAACGGTATTATAATACCCGTTACTAAACCTTACTCTATAGTGGTCTCAGTCTCTACTTCTATTATAACTTCTCTAAGGTTTACACGCTCCTAGTAAGCTACCTTTATTGCCTTATTATCTATAAATATTTCGCCTATATTAAACTTATTATCTTTAATGTCTGGCCTACGCAATAGTTTGTTAGTTCCTCTACACTTTATAGATTTTAGCTCTTATAGCCAATAGCTTACGCCATACTTAGCATCTTTATAAATTCGGCATGCGTTATTATAACAAAACGCGAAACATCTAATTAAATATTCTTTTGTTTCTTATAGTATACTATTATTCCTTTATACGTATATATCTTCTGCTAGTTAGGTTCCCTTTATTACATAATAACTTTAACTATCTTTATAATCCCTTGCAAAATAACCCTATTTCCCGCAATTTATATAAGCTCTATCTCTAAACTACTAACTTTGCTATAGAGTCCGCCTAAACATCTTCTACTACTAAAATCCCTGGTTTAGCCTCTGCTCCTTAGTCCTGTAATTACTAGATCCTTAACCCCTAGGTTTTTATAATTTCTTACTCCATCTCTTATAGGTTTCTTTAGTACTACTTAGGTCTATTAGCTCTACGCCATACCATAGTTTCTAACTTAGCTTTGGTTATTGCGTACTCTATATCTTATACAACTATAAAACTCTATCCTAACCTCTCTTAGCCTATTCCCTTTAATAGATCCTATTATTAATCTTTATTGCTTAATTTATTAAATCCCTTAGGGTATCTGCATCTTCTATTAGAATAATTACGTCCTAAAATTTAGCCTTAAGTCCCTATTTATACTGTGCTATAAGCGCCTTATTATTCCACTTAACTTATATAGCTAACGTTTAGAACTATATTATATACTTAATTGCTAAGGTTTATTACGTAATATCTTAGAGTTTTTTTTCCGCTATAGTTACTGCCTTTAAATCTCCGAACATTTATATAAGTCGCTCTATAAATCCCTCCCAACTTAAGAATATAAACCGTATATCTTAGTTTATAGTCATTATTCCGTTTACTTATATCTCTATAAGGTAAGGCTTAAACCATTTAAGTGCTCTTTTTAATAAGAATAATCCCGTATAAGCTATCCAATCCATAAGTATTAGTAACCTTACTCCTTCTTACGTAACTTTAAAGTGCATTTACGTAAGGAAGCCTTTAAGCTTTAATCTCTCTCCTAAGAATCTCTTAATTAAAGGTAACTTAACCTTCGCTACCCCTATCCTATTAATCCTTTGTTTAAGTATCGCATTATTCTCTATTAACTAGTTAACTATCTCCTATAGCTGTCTAACCGTTATAGGTTGTTGTAAGTTAGTATCTGCTATACTAGTGTCACCTTCTGACCTTAAAGTAGTTGCTGCCGTTAATGGCGTTGTAGTGGCTGCTTTTAGTGGCATATTATTCAACTTCTTATATTAATACTGTAACTAGGTAGTAATTGTGTAACGGAACCTTATAGCAGGTACTACGATGGGCTCATTATTAGGCTAGGTATATAGGAAATGTAAGTATAAAAGTTAACAACGTAATAATAACTGGTGGAGTAGTTGCCTAATAGATTAACTCTAATTATATTCTGAGAATTACTACAGAGAAGGAACTATCTAGGTAGGGATTAAGGGTCCTTAAATATATAACCGTACTCCTATAAAATCCTTCTTGTACGTAATATACGTATTATACGTGTTATACGTACGTTCCTCTCGTACATTGCGTACACTGCGTACAATATTATGTGACTCGCTTACCATTTTTCGTCACATGGTTCCACCGGTTCCATCCTAAACCGTGCTCTTATTAACCAACTAGCTTCTTCCGACTCCTCTCCAAGTAGTCGTAACATCGTACTTAAAGCGTCCGTAATAACTAAGGTAGAGGTTAAATTAGAAATAGAGACTAAATTAGTAATAGGGATTAATACTCTATTAGATATAATATCTATCACTTTATAAGATAAGAAAAGAGGAATATTTTAGAGCAAACTTAGTAGATAATTATTTACTATTGCTACCTTACCACTTAATAAAGGTAAAAGGATATAGGCTTAAGATTTTTAAGACGAGATAAGAGATACTTAAGATTCTTAAGATAAGATAAGATAATATTAAGATTTTTAAGACAAGATAAGGACAGAATTAAGACTACCTAAAAGGTCCCTAAGGGAAAGAGAACCTATAGAAGAAACTAACTAATGGGAAAAATAAATAGTTTAAGATTCTAAAGAAAGGATAAGGACTTAAGCCAGTTATTTAAGAGCATAGATTAAGGCAGGAACCGATATATAGGAAGAGCCTATTAAGCGGACTAGAAGTATATATAGATTTAAAGAATAAATAGTAATTACTATAAAAGGTAAATAAAGTGTTTAGCCTAAGGGTTAAAACGTTAACGCCAAAATTACTAAGTTTAAGGACTTAGAGAGTTTAAATACTAAATATAAACTAGGAGAAGACTAGGAAGGATTTAAGAATTAAATTAAAGTGTGGTAAGAATAAAGAGGTTACTAAGAGCTTAGGACGCTAGGTAGACTTAAGATTGTAATATCTATATAAAGAATTACTAATAGGCTAAAATTAGGCATGCCTAGGGCTAAATAGCTAAATAAATTAGAATAAGAGGAGGACCTAGGGATTCTAACTAGATTTAAAGAAAGGTATACTAAGGGCTGTTACAATATAGCAATAATAAGATATTTCCTTACGGATAAATTATATGCGCTAAATTAGTTATATAGGAAATAGTATAGATAGTAACATAATAATAAGTAGGCTAAGGTGGCTTATAGGGTTTTTCCTCCCCCAACCTAACTGTAGGGTTTTCTTCCTATAAATTATAAGTTTTCCCCCTATAACAGAGTAGCCTACGTAGGCCAGATAGGATCCGTATCAGACGTTAATTAAAGAGTTACTACTAATAATAAGGAGGAAGACTTCTATATATAGTTAAATAAGAAGGTAGTCTAGGACCAAGTAATTACGGAGAAACGTATAAGTTATATTAAAGGAGCATTAATTATAATATCTTATAATCTAGAAGAAGGATTAGAGGACTAGAGAAGCGATAAATAAATCTTAGTACCTACGAATAAGAAACTAGCGTTTAGATTAATAAAGTAAAGGTTTAAATTTAAGGATAAAGACGAACTAAGAGTTAACCTAAAACACCTAGCGTATTACATATTGGTATAGATCGCATATATAGATAACTAATGCAAAATATATAAGGCACTAAAGGTAAAGAATAAGAAATACCCTATATAGATATATTGGTTATTAAAAGAATAATAATACAGGAATGCTAAGTATATAGATAGTTGGCATCTGGTAGAAACATAAGAATTAGAAGATTTAATACTCTAACCTAAAAGGTTCTTAATAGAAGAATACTTAGATAGATAATAGTGGTGGGAATGCTTAAAAAAATACGTATCTATAGTATATTAAAGATAAAAAGCGAACTAGATATTAGCTAATAAAGGAGCTAAATATAATAGGATCTAGTAGCTAATAGTTAGGAAAAGAAGAGGCCTACGGGATTAAAGGGAACTAGTGGTAGAGCCTTAGACCCTTAAAGGAATTTAAGGATAACACCTAAATTTATAAGTTAATTAGTAAGATTAGTAGTTTAAAACGCTAATAGATAGTGGAGCAATAAGAAACTATATCTTACTAGTAGTAGTAAAAAAAATAAGAGTACTATATAGATAGAAGCGAAATCTATACCTATTAGTTATAACATTAGAAGATCTAATAGCCTATAAAGGAGGTATTATATATCTTAAAATAGGACTAATTTAGCTAGCCATTAAAGGAAGATAAATTATAATATCTTTTAATATCCTACTATTGGGAAAGGATAAGGTAGTTTTAGGAATGCCTTAGCTATAGGAATATAATCTAAGGATTAATTGGATTATAGGTTAGGTTAATATTAGGGATACTTAATAACGCAAAATGCGATAATAAACTAAGTTAGTATAATACTAAGTTAGAGCGATATATAAAGAAATTAAGTAAAGCTTAAGTTATATACTAAAGAGATACTATAAGTACGGTAAAAAGTTATAAGGCCTAGAAAGTGAAAAGCTATTAGAGTATATAGTATAGGACTATAAAATAGAATTAGAACTAGGAATAAGTCTAAAGTTCTTTCTAATCTATAAGCTTACCGAGATAGAGTAATAGGCACTTAAGGAATTTATCTAGAAGAACTTATAAAAGGGATATATTAGACTATTATAGTTATTAGCAGGATATCTAGTATTGTTTATACTAAAGAAAAATAGAAAACTTAGGATATATATAGTTAAATAGCATTACTAAAAAGGATAGGTATCCTTTACCCTTAATTAGCGAAATCTAAAATAGGATAGGTAATGTATAAATCTTTATAAAGATAGATCTAAGATAGGTATACTATTAGATTAGAATTAAGGAAGGCAATAAATAAAAGGCAGCCTTTAGGTTAAAGGAAGGACTATATAAACTATTAGTTATACAATTTGGGCTTATAAACGCACTAGCAACATTTTAGAAGCGGATTAATAGTATACTAGGAGAATACTTAAATAAATTTATTATAGTATATCTTAATAATATTATTATTTACTTAATAAGTAAGGAAGAATATAGAGAATATGTTAAATAGGTCTTAAGGAGACTATAAGAAGAATAAATACTAGTTATAATTGAGAAATGTAAGTTCTTTATAAGAAAGACCGATTTTATTAAATTTATTATTAAACTAGGTTATATTAGTATAGACCTAAAGAAAGTTAAAGCTATAGTAGATTAGTAAGAACTAGAAAACGTTACGTAGTTAAAATTGTTTTTAAGGGTTTGCAATTACTATAGGAGATTTATAGCATAGTGGTTAAAGAATATTAAACTATTTACCAGACTTATAAAGAAGGAGGAACTATAGATATAGGAAAAGGAGTAGAAAAAACTATTTAAAGAACTTAAGAAGTTATTTACCTAGGAACTAATCCTTAAGATCTATTAACTAAAGCTAGAGACGGTTATAGAAACGGATATATTAGACTTTATACTAGAAGTATACTTGCTATAAAAGTATAAGAATATATAGCACCTAGTAGCATACTATAGTTAGAAGATAACGCTATTAGAACTAAACTATAACATCTATAATAAGGAGTTATTAGGTATAGTTATAGCGCTAAAGGAATAAAGAGCATTCTTACAAGGTATAGAAAAACTATTTATAGTTAAAATAGACTATAAGAACCTAATAGGGTTCCTAATAATAAAAGAACTTAACTAAAGATAAGTTAAATAGGTAGAGATGCTTATAGAATACCATTTTAAGATTTAGTATACTAAAGGAACTAAAAAATAAGAGTAGACGCGTTAAGTAGAAAAACTAAACTATAAAATAATAAGAAGCCGTTAGGGGCTTTATTATAAAGGGATTAAGATAAATTAATTAGATATAATTATTTAAAGATTGTAGTAACTAGGGAAAGTTAGATCTATAAATTACTAAAGAGTAATTAGATATAGAAGATCTAAGACGTATAGGTAGAGGATTTAGACTTAAAATAGTACAAAAATTAAGAAGTAATATATATTCTAAGGTCTATTATAAAAAAGTTTATTAGTAAATTCTATAAGGGAATAATATAAGGATATAATGGAGCTATAGGCTTAGTATTAAGACTTTAAGAGAAATATATTATATAAGGAATTTAGGGACTAGCGAGATAAGTTATAAGGGAATATCTAGATTGCTAAAGGAATAAACTAATAAGGCATAAGCTATATAGAGGGCTATAACCTATTAAAACACTAGAGAGATTATAGGAGGTTATATTATAGGACTTTATTATAAAGTTACTAAAATTAAAAGATCTTATTACTAAATAAGATTATAATACGATCTTAGTAATAGTGGATAAGTATTATAGGACACCCCCGTAACACCTTATACACATTTACCTATTTCTACTAACTTAGCAATTAGAGACCGACTATAAGACGGCAATTTAATAGCAATCTAATAGCAACCTAATGGTAATCTACGGCAATTTACCGCATTTTGCTATATTCTGCTAAGTTTAGTAAATTCTGCCAAGTTCTGCTAGGACTACTACGCGAATCCTATTCTACCCTATGTACATATTAACTAAGCAACTAAGTTAACAATATATACCCCTTTCTTCCCATTTTCTTACCTTCTTTCCTTATATAATATCTTAACTTTATTATATAGTTTATATATATAGCTTAATAATATCTACTCCGTTATATATAATCGCCGCTTATACTTACTCCGTAATACTACATTGGGTTAACTACCTATACTACTATTAAAATATAGACCAAACCCAAAGCCCCTATAACAGCCGCTAATATTATATTTATACTTTAAGAATAATTAGTAGAGGTATAGAAGTCCTTTATAGACACCTTATATAGAACTAAGCTACTTTAAATTAATAATAAGCTAAATAAGAAACACGACATTAACAATTAATTAAGGACCTCTAAGAAGAAGTCTATACCCTTAATATGCCTATACTAGGGCCCTAAGACCAAACGCTATCTCTAAAGATAAATACGTAGAACGAGAGCCCTAAACCTATAGTAGTTATCTATCCTAAAACAACTACTATATTATAATAATCCGAATAACTACTAGACCCTTTAATATTTACTAGTAAACAATAAGAGCTTTAATTATTCTTAAGCTAGCTTAGAAATAAGCTAATTAGTAATACTAACTATTACCTAACTAAAGCTAACCAACTCTATTACGCCCTAAGTTAACTAGGGAGAGAGGTAGCTAACCTTATTAAACCTCTTTAGCTAAACTTAGTATAAAGCCTAGTTATACTTCTTAAAGCTATATACGGTAACCTAAACTACTAAGCTACTACTTAGAGAAAGATAAACTATATAGCTTAAGGAACAAAGAGTTTCCTAGTATACTTCTCTAAATTTAACTATTACGTAAGGGAAATAGGCTAGAACGACTCTATACTAATTAATAGCCTTATTAAATCCTTAAGCCCTAAACTAAAAACCTCCCTAATAGGCGTAGACCTACTAGAAGCCCTTAATGCCTACGTAAACGTTATTAATAAATAATATAATAATATACTACACCTAATACCAAAACACGCTCCTTAATATAATATAATAGCCCTATAAATATCTACTAAGTTATCTTCTTAGCCTAAGCACCTTAATGCTATAGATATTAACGCTAGGACCCTAGAATACGCCCTACTAGGGTCCTTTAAATAAGAACGACGCATTAAGCTAGGCCTTTGCTTTAAATATAGAAGCGACTCCTACTTCTCTAACTACTGCTCTATCCCTTTTTAAAAAGACCTATAAATAGTTAACGCTAGCAGTCGTTCACCACCCTAACCCTCTAGCCGTTGCCCCTAATCTTTACCTAGTTCTAGCCCTATATTTAGTAAACACTACTTATAAGGATAAAGCTACAACCGATGTTCTATAGGAACCCCTTCCCGCTTACTACTAAAAGGTATATCCTAGAGTTAAGTCGCCCTTTAGAACAGCTATATTATAGGATCTTATTAAGCGTATTAGATATTATAAACCCGAACTCTTAGGATTATAGTATAACCGTTAACTACTATCTTTAATAGAAAGGTTAATAGGCTAACGCTTAAGTCCTAATTAATACAGGAGCTAGCGGTATAGGATTTATTAATAAGATCTTCGCGTAAGATAATAGTTTTACCCTAACACCCTTAACGGGCATATTAACGTATTTAAATTTAATAGTAAATGCACCGTCTTAGGCCGTATTACTTACGTAGCGGTTCTAAGACTCTAATACCTAAACCATAAAAAATTAATTAAGCTCTTTATAACCACCCTAGGCCACTTAGTAATTCTTAAATAACCCTAGATAAAACTATATAAGGTGACTATTAATTAGAACAACCTTAAGCTTCTATTTACCACCTCCTATTATAAGCAAAAGTGCTTTATAACCCGCTACTTAGACCCTAAACTAAAATCTAAGAAATCTACTAAGATCTACTAGTCTAAAATTTCTACTAATATCTACCCTGTACCTAAGGAATTTACTCAATTCTACTAACCTAAGAATTCCACTAAATTCTACTAATATAAAATTTCTACTAATATCTACTAAAGGTTTAGAAATCCTACTAAACTCTATAAACTAACCCTAACTACTACACCGCCCCAAACTAAGTAGAAGCTTAAGCTTAATATATAAAAGTACTAAAAAAACTAGTACTCTATAATAAAAAGGATACTTAAAGAACCTAAACCTAAATCTAATACTAACTCTATACCTAATACTAAACCTAAAACTAAGTAAGAACCTATATAAGAAACTATAGACGATTAGAGCCCGCTTAACGCATTAGATATTTATATAATTAAAGCTACCCCGCTAGTGTAACTCGCTAGGAAACCTAAATATACAATCTTTGCCGTTACAATAGCTAATATTAAGAAGGCCTTGGCACTAAAGAAGTATACTAACCCCGCCATAAAGGTACTAGTAGAGTATTATAAATATCTAAAATTATTCTTACAAGAAGAAGCCGATAAGCTACTAGAATACTAACTGTATAACTATAAGATTATAATTAAAGAAGGAAAATATTATAGATTTAGACCCCTATATAGGATATTCTAAAATAAACTCTAGGTACTATAGAAGTACTTAGACAAATATCTAGATAAAGGATTTATTAGAGCAAGCTCTTTACCTATAGCTATAGCTATACTAGTAATCTTTATTAAGAAACCTAGCGGCGGTTTATACTTCTGTATAGACTACTAAGCTCTTAATACTATTACTATTAAGAACTGGTACCTATGTAACGAAGCCTTATAGGAAATACTACGGTGGACTTATTAATAGGCTGGGTATATAGGTATAGAATAGTTAACAGCATAAATATAACTGGTGGAGTGGTTGTCTAACAGATTAACTCTAATTATATTCTGAGATTTACTATAAAAGAGAGAACTATCTAGGTAGAGACTGTGGTCCTTTAAATACACAACCGTACTTCTAAGAAATCCCCTTTATACGTACGTTCCCTTTATATACTGCGTATACTGTATACAACGTTATATAACCTTAGCTACTATTCCTTATTATATAGCTCTATCGGCTCCGTTCTAGACTGTGCCTAAATTAACTAACTAGCTTTTTCTAACTCCTCTCCTAGTAGTCGCAATATCGTATTTATAGCGTCCGTAACACTATCTCCTCCCTTTTTATCTTCGTCCTTAAAGACTCTTAGTATCTCTAAGTTGTTTACTAGAGGTATAATATCCGTCTAATTAATTTGGTTGATATTATTGCTTTATTAGCAAAATATTTATACCTCTTAACAGTACTAACAGCTCCTAACAGCTCCTGACAGGGCTGTTAGGAGCCCTAGGAGACACTTACACTTAGTATCCTATTAGGAGCCTATTAGGAGCGCACCCGGACTATACGGACCATACGGATTATATAGATTACTAGGACCTCTAGGACCTCTAGGACCTCCAGGATCTCCAGGACTATCAGGACCATCAGTACAATTAGGACAATTAGGATAATAATTAGGAAATTTAAAAATAAGGTGTATTAATGCTCTAGTATTCACAGCCAGCCAATAAATATAAAAATTAGTTTAATTTTGAGCCCTATGCTATATATAGAATGCATAATCCAAATTGATCCTTCCTGCCTACTGCCTGTATCTGTCTGTTATAGGAGCCCTGCGTCGTTCTAGGGGGACGATCGTTAAGCGATTAATTGAGGGGGAAGCCTTCGCAGAGGCTCCAAATCGTCGATTAGCGGTATTCTCGATAATCCCCCGGCCGTGTACTGATTTCCTAACTAGGCCTAGGGCCTACCTACCTACCTACCTACTTACCTGCCTGCCTACCTACCTACCTACCTACCTACCTACCTACCTACCTACCTACCTACCTACCTGCCTACCTGCCTACCTACCTACCTGCTTACCTGCCTACTTACCTACCTACTTACCTACCTACTTACCTACCTGCCTGCCTATATCAGTGTCTAATTTAATTTGGGGAGGGGTCGGCCTAATCAAGGGCTCTACTCGATTCGAATTATTCTCTACGGCCGTTCGCTGGCTGCCCTTCCTACCTACTACCTATGTCTGTTATAGGAGCTCTGCGTCGTTCTAGGGGGACAATTGCTCAAGTGTTAAGCAATTAATTAAGGGGGAAGCCTTCGCAGAGGCTCCAAATCGTCAATTGGCGATATTCCCAATAATCCGCTGGCCGTGTACTAATTTCCTAACTAGGCCTAGGGCCTACCTACCTACCTTCCTATCTATCTGTCTGTCTGTCTACCTACCTACCTACCTACCTACCTATGTATTAGTATCAGATTTAATTCGGGGGGGGAGGTCGGCCTAGTCGAAGGCTCTAGCTGTACATTCGAACGGTGGTTATCTGGGGTGCCTCCCTAGGAGGCCTTAATTCGATTTGGTGACGGGCCAATATCGAAGCTCTGGTTCAATTCGATCGATCGATTGATTGAATCGTTCGTAGTGTTCGCTGGCTAGTTGTTCAAACGGTCGTCTGGTCCTAGTAACGGTCGTCTAGTTCTACGACGGTCGTCTAGTTCTGGCGACGGTCCTCTGCTAGCTCCCGTTCTGATACCTCCCTAAGTAAGGAGGATGTAAGGAAGAAAGGGTAAAAAAAATAAGGTAGCTACATAGGGGACATACTTGGCAGAGGCACGTGTAGACGCTATCAGGAATATAGCGAGGACCCGATAGTAATATGTGTCGCTTCGTGTAGACCTTTGTACAGAGCTTCGTGTAGAGCCTCCGTACGCAGAGCTTCGCGCAGAGCCTCGTGCAGAGCCTCTATGCGTAGAGCTTCGTGTAGAGCTTCGTGTAGAGCTTCGTGTAGAGCTTCGTATAGAGCTTCGTGTAGAGCTTCGTGTAGAGCTTCGTGTAGAGCTTCGTGCAAAGCTTCGTGCAGAGCTTCGTGCAGAGCTTCGTGTAAAGCTTCGTGCAAAGCTTCGTGCAGAGCTTCGTGCAAAGCTTCGTGCATAGCTTCGTGCAAAGCTTCGTATAGAGCTTCGTGCAGAGCTTCGTGGGGGGCGTTCCTATCAGGAACGCATCAGGATAATAGTCCTGTTAGGAACGCATTAGGATGATAGAGTCCTATCAGGAACGCATTAGGATAATAGGGTCTTGTCAGGAACGCATCAGGAACGCATCAGGATAGTAGGGTCCTATCAGGAGCCTGTCAGGACGATCAGGAAAATTAAAATCCTGTCAGGATCGCATCAGGATAGTAGGTTCCTATCAGGAGCCTGTCAGGACAATCAGAAAAATTAAAATCCTACCAGGAGCCTCCAGGAGCCTGTCAGGACGATCAGGACAATCAGGAAAATCAAAATCCTGTCAGGAGGCCTCCAGGATCTTAGCACCCCAACAAAATGCTGATGTTATTATACCTATCACATATCGGTGGGGCTGATTTGGCGCGGTTACGACCCGGGTTAATACGAGGTTAGGGCCACCCCTACTAATAACGCGCCCAAACCCCGCACGAGGTCGCGCAGCAACCGCCCCCAAGTACTTTCGCACGCGATTTTGGGCGAAAAGGTACATAATTTATATTAGATCGGTACTTCTGGACGGTCACGTAATGTTGCTCTAAATTTACAACACCTAAACGGGCTCTATTCCTACATTAAGGCGTCTTAGTTGCTATAGTATAGTCCTATATTAAGACGTCTTGGTCACTATAGTATAGTCCTATATTAAGGCGTCTTAGTTAATGCAGTACAGTTGTATATTAAGGCGTTTTAGTTACTATAGTACAGTTCTACATTAAGGCGTCTCGGTTACTGCAGTGCAGTTATATATTAAGGCGTCTCAGTTACTGCAGTGCAGTCCTATATTAAGACGTCTTAGTTACTAGTATAGTCCTACATTAAGGCGTCTCGGTTACTATAGTAAAATAGGTATTATTTACTACTTAAGAGGGAGCCTCCCCTACCCTAGATATTCTTATAAAGCCAATCTAAAGAATGCCGGCCTCGTAGCTATTCTAGCTGGTTAATAGCCTATCTCTCATCTCTTACCATACCGTCTTTTACGCGCCGTCTTATATCCTTAATAATTCTACAGCGACGGTTATAGAATATAGCCTCGCTATTAACCCGCTAGCGTGCCCCCTAGCAGCAATTAAGAGCTTTAATTAACGGCCCACCTACTAGCCCTAAAGTCTACTTAGTCTAGAGCTAGAAGACTAAATTACCGCCTTAAAGCATTTTATATTTCCTTAGCAGCGCCTATAGGTTAAAGATAAATGGGAGAGATAGTTAAGTATTAGCTTATACCTACGCCAGTAGGGGTAATATGGATATAGTAGACGGCTAAGCGGACGGTGCGGATATTATAAACGGCTAAGCGGACGGTGCAGATATTATAAACGGCTAAGCGGACGGTGCGGATATTATAGACAGCGGCTAAGAGGGTAGTACGGATATTGTAAACGGCCAAGCAGGCGGCGTAGATATAGTAAACGTTATAGTAGACGGCACGGGCTTGCTTAAAAGTGGATATACGGACTCTATAGGCCCTATCTAGATACCTATCTTCCCTTACTAGATCTATATAGGTGTAAATAATACTAATAACCTTTCCATTTCGCTAAGGCGTTCTAAAATCGTTTATACGCGTAATTAAACCCCCTTTACCTTAGAGATCGCGGCCTTATATCTTAGCTTAGCTACGGCCTTATAGGCGGGCTAGTATTTCCGCATTATTAGCTTATCTAGCGTAACTACGTTAGCCAGCGAGCTTTCTACCTGTGTAGCAAACCTCCGGTATTCCTTATAGCCAAAAAGGGGGTTTTTCTATAGGGGGTAGAGCGGGAACTGCTTATATAGGATTACTAAGTCCTATAATAGGATTACCCTAAGCGCGTAGAGGAGGCGTAGAAATCCTAAGCCCGCAAGGTTAAGCCGTATAACCTTATTATCGGCCCTACCTAGGTAGTAGGCCTCTATACGTTTTAGCTAAACATTAATCTTAGACCATATCTTTAAACAAAGGGCCTCCTTTAGCACCTCCCATACGTAGGGGAGAAAGTAGCCCTTTCCTTCCTTTAGGAAGCCAGCGATTAACCGTATAAACGCATAGGGTAGGTAGCTAAGGTAGGCTCCCGTTATTATATCCATATTCTAGCATCCAGCCCATCTAATTTAGGTCTCCTTAATGCCGCTAAGCTTAGTATATCGGACGCTCTGCTTATAGGCGCTATAGGTCTTCTCCTTTAAGTAAATTCCTACCCCCTAAAATATCTTTTTATTCTATTTAAACTGCGTATAATAGCTTAGCGGCTATTATAGTACTTTAATACTGCTAGGGAAGACGTATAGGTTATAGTAGTCCTTTAGCTATTAAAAGGATGGGAAGCTTTTAGTGCCGTCTTTACCCTAGTAGTTAAAGAAGTAAAAAGCTACTGTAGAGAGGGGGTAGAGAATAGGGTTAGTGTTCCGCATATAGCCTATATACTTAACCTTACCGTGCTGATTCTACTTCCCTTATATTATTGATATAATTATATACGGTACTAACTCGTCTAGTTTAGGCCCTTTATTCTCTAGTTTAATAAGAATAAGGTTAGTAAGCTAAATGTCTTATCTACTTTTACTATAGGTAACAGTAGTATGGCCTAAGGAACGGGTTAGAAAACGGTAACTATATAAACTAGATAGGGTATATACGAACCTAATAAATGCTTAGCTGCAGTTTAAAGGTAAGACTTAACTAAACCTAGCATCTTAGAGCCCATCTCCCAGCACTAAGTAATCGCCTTTTTAAGCCCTTTAACGTTATAGCCGCCAGTAATTATAAATAGGCCTTAATTAATAAAGTTAACGCGTTAAATCCGGTCCTTATTACAGTGGACGCTATCTAGTACTACTAAGAGCTTTGCCCCCCGCAGCGGCTGTAAAGTCTTACCTTCTAACTACTATATATAAAGCTCGGTAATAGCGGAGACATAGCTATTTACAACTAAGTATTAGACTATCTCGTTAAATAGGGCGTCTAGAGCCTCCTCGTCCCATATCTCCCCTTCCTCCTTTACAGCTTCCTCCCCTATACTTACGGCTGCCCCTATAACTACCCCTATAGCTACCTTCCCCCCCTAGCTGCCCTACCCACTTAACTATCTTCTGCCTTTTCTTTACCCGCTTACTATCTTTCTATATCTCTTTCCGTTTTAACTTCTATTTTTAATAACTAGCAGCCTATAATTGTCGGTTAATAACTTACTATTCTAAAAATAGGTAAAGCTTATCTTCTATTACCTAGGCGCCGTCCGTATTACCTTCTAATCTTATATACTAGTCTTCTTACTCTTTCTGCTTTAGCTTATACGCCCTTATAGTATTCTTTAAGCGCTAGGCCTTATAAATATTATATAGCCGTACTATCTAGGCCTTAAATTCGCTCTAGAGGCTATGGGGGAAGGAGGCTAAGGGGGCTTTCGTTAACCGTAAAGTGGACTATATGGTAAGGAGATTCTTAAAAGACTCCATATCCGTAAAAGGTAAGGGGAAAACGTATAAACGCGGCGTGGGTAAATAAAGCTACCAAACGCGTAAATATTAAAGGAGAAGAAGGAGAAGAGGGCTTTATATTATACAATTATAATTACAGTAGGCCTTTCTATATAAAATCAGAAGCCCCGCGTAAGCCAGCGCGGGCACAAGGACAGGAGAGGGTTAGAAAATGGATCGTCAAGGCGACGGTGAGGTCGAAGGCGCGCTAAGGCCCTCCATACTAACCTAGTACTAACCTAGGCCTCAAAAACGCGTCCGAAAAGTAGGGGCCACCACCAAAGGGGGGGGGTGATATTTGGACGATATGTCGCGGACCTTGGGGGGTCGTGCGTAACCCGAGGTTATGCCAAGCCT
>Ga0307515_10004970_pt1 | contig 27132 bp, 19 predicted proteins | sample 17_EM_MG_FD_194513 | JGI IMG/M metagenome (GOLD analysis project Ga0307515, IMG submission 194513) | Populus trichocarpa ectomycorrhiza microbial communities from riparian zone in the Pacific Northwest, United States - 17_EM | ecosystem: Host-associated > Plants > Roots > Unclassified | place... | reverse complement strand
ACCTGAATACATGAGTTTTAAAAATCGTTGCACGATTAGTAGTAGCTATGAGTTCCAGGCGCACCAGCAGCGTTCCCAGATGTTGTTTTTCCCAGAATGCTCTACTGTGATTCGAGGTGCTCCCAGATGCTCACAGGTTTGTCGCTGGCGCTCCCAGGTGCTGTGCTGTGCAACGCGACAGGCAGCGTGTAATTCTCCGTCAGAGGGTACGAGGTTCCGTCAGAGCCGTCAGAGCCGTCCGGAACACCCGGGTGTTTCAGACGGAAACCAGGGTTGTTGCTGATGTAAGTCATTACAAATTTATTACTACCTAGCGCGCGGGCAGCTGCCCGCCACTTTTAGACCATGTTCTATCGAGGCATTTACCAATGCCAAGGACCATATGAGGTCATGAAATTGCCTACCATAGGTGAATTATTCTTTGATTTCGATTGCTATAGTTCTACTTCATTGTTGAGAGTTAGATACCGAGAAGTGTAGGTGGATTTCGGGCGTTCTCACTTATAGTGACTGCAGCTATGATTTGTGGATGTTTGCTTAAATTGAGAAAGTCTATTGTCAGTGTCAGTATTTTCTCCGTCAGCCTGTTATCTGCACTCGTATACCACTGCTTTTTTACTCCTCTGGCAAGCTTGCGAGCGACGAGAATACCTGATATCGAGAGCATCTGTTACCAGCCTTTTGGACAAGCCTTTAACAGCAAAATAATTACAAATAATTTCCTCAAACTGTCAAGCCCCTACAAAGTGCCCACGTGTTTCCCACAGTCGAGCACCTACTTATTAAGTACTTAAAACTCCAAAACACAATTACAATCTTTGAAATATCTTTCGTGAGGCTCTTGATGAATTGGGCGCTCTTCAATTAAAGAGGTGTTGTGTAGTTGTGAAATTATAGGGGAGGGAAGTGGGGGTTGGCAAGAGGATGAGCGTCCTTGTAGATTACCACTTTGTCTCATCTCCGCATACTCTATCCAGATATATAAGCATATCGTTACACTTCTTAATTCCTCGTTCAAGACACCAAAACATCGATCAACGTACAACACTACCAAATCCTTGCTTTACTTTTTGGTAACTTAGCGAGCAGAGACGAGGACTTTTCCCAGAGGCCACGCTCAGATCTAGATTTGACAAATTCGAACAGTGAGTAGAAGTATAGTTGTGAATATCAGAGTAAGTGAAGCGGAAGTCAGGAAGTCAGGAAGAAGGAAATGGGGCGGTATTGTAAGGTGCTGAGACGAAATCGCGAAAAAGGATATCCTCAACCAGGTCCACAATAGCTATATCTACCCCGTACGATTGAGGAAAATTATAATATCTAGTGTGCAGCATCATGCCAGCGTGTCATTATAATTTTTGACAACCTTCATGACGATCCTTTTGTAAGTGCCTAGGCAGTGTAACTTCGGGGGCTGGTCAACGTATGCTCCTCCAAACCCAGTATTTCTTAGACAACTACCCACAGACCCAACGCCCTAAGCTTAACCATAAGCCGTTACGGCTGTATGGATGCGGTATCTTAGTCCTTTAAAATGAAACTTATCTGGAAACGATCTGGAAAAGCACGCGTTGCTAACAACGTTCACTTGTACTCCCAGGGCGAAACGGCGGCACTTACGAGAAAGCTCCTCAGGGAGGATATATGCACCACATCGCCTCGTCTTTCCGTCATTTTCTGAATCCAGGAAATAAGTATTCTTTGAAGCGAATCAATGACAGGAATGATGGAAACTAGCGATGCTGTCGTTCAGCTCCTTCAAATTCACCCCCGGAGCACCACCTCTTTCGCATTTAATCGGCTCCTGGGGTTCTAGGACTTAGTCGTGTATGTTGTAGTTGCGTATGGGAGAACTATTGTTAAGACGACGACAGGGAGGTTGTGGGTTACACCTAGTATATATTCGACGAAGGTATGCCGTCGAGATAAGAAAACGACAGTGGAAGGGCGTGTGCATATCATCTATTGCACTGTATGCATATATGCATGTAGATACCCTGACCTACTCTGTGTATGACTGTTGTTTGGATGGCCATAGCTTCTCACACGGTATGTACACAGGAGGCCAAGAAGGGGTCTCTCTCTGAATACAATGAACTGTATTCATCTAAATTGTAATAGTATCGAGTAAAAGGGATAACGGTGACAAAAGATGAGGTTTTCTGTTGTCTCCAGTATTTAATCGATGAAGACGCCGGCAGTATACATATGAAATGTTCGCCAAATGCCTTGAAGTCTCTGAGCACGATGGGACCGGTCTCACTGAAGGACTGCTCCTGTAACTAGCGGGCGGACTTGAGATTCAGAGGCCGGCTTCATCCCGAAGTAGCTAAAGATATCCAACCAGTGTTGTCCACTAGAAAGATATCCCAAGACTTCGTCCCAGGACTTGAGCTCAGGACTAACAAGTCCTTTGTACTATCGCTATCGTTATCCCAGTTCTGACCATTTGATGCCTCATCTTCACTCATTTCAGTATCATGTTGGTATCCTCGTCTTCGCTCATTTCCATCGGGACTAAACACGGCAATATTATTGAACATTCGCTGGAAAGCATATTCCCCGATATAGCTATGATACAAGAAGTTATTCTAACTAGTCGTTAACAAAGTTAGGTTTCAATGGAGAGGAGGTAGTCTTGGAGTGTGGTACACCAGGGTTCCGAGACTAGGGAGGAGGGATACGGCGACAAGTGTTGGACGGATTTTGAGTCGGTTATCACATGGTCTTGAGTTGGGGTTGAGCGGCGGAGCCGCTAGCACTTTATTTCTTGTGTACTTTAAAGTACTCGTACATACGTGTCATTTAGAGGATAGGCAGTCATCACCGATTTGGCAGCTGCACCCATAAGTCGCCGCACACTTCCTTATGCGCCTGGATTTGGTCTAACAACAAGTAGACAGCGCGGGAGTTCGTAGGGAGATATTTCTGATACTGAGGGTAGGAAGTTGGCAGTGAAATTGTCACCGCGTAGCAGCCATAGGTATACTAAAGGAAACGCTTCCCTGATCCGGTCTAGGTAGATGTAGGACACTAGGTGAAGAAAGCATTAAGAGCGGGCCAAACTTTCGTTGAAACACTGCCATTTGTGTACTCAGACAATCTCATAAAGTCCAAGGACCTCAGGCAAGACTATCGCCATATTCCGAGACCACAAGCTGTTATCCTCCGAGAGCAAGATATCCTCTTAACAGCCTACAGGAGGTACCAGGCTGTCAGTCCTCTCCAAGGACGCTAAAAGACCCGTCAGTTCGTAACAATCCTATCGCGATGATTTGCAGAGTGGTATTTCTTACACTCCTCTGGCATTTATTTTTATTTGGAGTTACCATGAGGCGGTGGTGAGAGAGAAGTGAGCTAAAACTATGTAGAGCGAACAAAGCTGGAGGAGGCAAATACGAGGGTAAAGCAAGTTATTCGAGCAGGTGCTTATAGTTGAAAATTTTATCGGGTGACCGCAATATTCTCACTCGCTACCCCGGATAGGTGGGGCACAATTGTTGATGTACGGGTGATTACTTGTGACCCGCCATTTTGTATTCGAATCGACGACATAGCATCTTAATACCCTAAACACTCCCAAAAGCAATCATAAACCCATACATCATCAAAATAACCCAAAAAATAACCCAAGATACACCCTCCTATATACGCAAACGCCTAAACGCCTCCATCCGCATTTTCCAAACTCTCTTCATACCTCCTCCCCACCTCCAAAAACACATCCTCCAGGCTCGTTCCGGCCACACTAAACTCTGACACCCCCACCTCTCTAGCCTTCTCCAAAACCCCAAAAACCTCCCTAACCCTCCACTTCTCAACCGGAACCCGAAACTTCATCTGTCCCAACACACCCCCGCTAACTTGCACCCCAAACCTCTCCTCAACAAACTCCTCAACCCTCCGCATCTCCTCCCTCGTCGTATGTGGCGCACTCCCGCAAACTAAATGGACATGATGAAACTCCCCGTATTCTCTCCTCAGCTCCTCAACAGTTCCTAGCGCCAACATTTTTCCGCCTAGAATACCGACACGCGAAGCGAGTGCATCACTCTCTTCCATCGAGTGCGTTGTGAGTACAATCGCCCTCCCGGATGATACAGCGCGGAGGGTACGCCACATGACCCGCTTTGCGGCCGCGTCCATCCCGGAACTTGGTTCGTCGAGCAGCATGACAGATGGATTCCCCATCAGTGCTATGCCGAGACTAAGTTTCCGCCTGTTCCCGCCGGATAGGGCGTCGACCTTCCTGTTGACAAATGGTTGCAGGCCGACGGCACGGACGATCTCTCGGACGTTGCGAGGGACGTTGTCAACGCCCTTTACGGCAGCATAGAAGGACAGAGTTTGTGTTACAGTTAGGTTGTCAATTGCATCGAACTGTGGACACACGCCGAGGCTAGTGCGTGCGAGGCTTCGCTGTCGGGAGATGGAGTGGCCGGAGACAAAGATGTCACCGGTGTCTGGAGGGAGTTCGCCGAGGATCATGGTGAGGGTTGTGGTCTTTCCTGCGCCGTTGGGTCCGAGGAGGCAGAAGGTTTCGTCGCGGGAAACGGTGAAGGAGACGTTATCTACTACTTTATTACGGCCGAAGGATTTGGTGACGTTATCCACTATCAGAGATGTCGTTTCTCCATGGGTGGTGAGGACATTCGGGGTAGTTGATGCGGTCCTCGATTTTCGATACAAAAATTGCGGGAGCTGACGGCCGCTTTCCCACCAGACCAGGAAGGCATAGAAGCAGCAGCATTGGAGGACTAGGTAACACACCGGACCGCCATAGAGATCAAATGCGCCAGGCGATTTCCGTAGACCGGCAAACCCGCGAGTTGATGCTGTTGATGGGTTGCACGCAATTGAGAAAAGATTTAACGATATGAACAAGGCACGATCAAGGTTTGTGATGGGAAATACAATCCCCAGGGCATAGAAGGAGCTGTTCATGGAGTTCAAAAATTTCTCAGCCGAGCCGACAGTGAATAGAACCATCCAAACGACGACGGTAACGGTGTGCATGATGGCATTAATGCCGGCCATGGCAGGAAACGCTGCAAGAGAAGATTTTGCAAAGAGAGACACCACGAAGGATAACAAAGTCGCCGCAATACCGTAAAGGATAAAAACCAATACGAGAAATAGAGGATGATACCAGTTATTTGGATCGTTGGTCGCAAAAATGACAGCGCAGATGATACCGGCAATGATGAGGGGAGCGGACTCGTAGAGAAGATGCCCTAGCCAGAGAGGTGCTGGACGAACTCCGTTCGAATAATGGAGTGCTCGAACTCTAGAAACACGTTCCCGTGTGGGATATAGCGTGGGAAACGAGGCAGCAAGAGCCATGGCGAAGCCAAAGAAAAATATGAAAATCAGCGCCCATCCCAGTCCGGGGGGCGTGAAATCTCTTCTTGAGAACATTCGGACATTGGCGTTAATAGTGATGTTGGCGCCAGTTTCGTTGATATGAAGCTGGTTCATGAGGTTCAGTGGCATAGCAGAGTACCACAAGGGAACCTCCATATTCAGCCCAAGGATATCGTTCTTCCCTTCTGTACGGTTATAGAACAATGCCATAGGTATATTAGCGTAATCATTCTCGATTTGAGTCTTGAAAGCTTCGAGATTAGGCTCCGTCTGTCTAGGTACTGGAAATGGTATGTATTTTCCAACGGCGGTTTGCATCGCGTTGATCTTGTCCGTTCTCCAAAAATCTGTAGGAGCCAAAAGTACGCTACTGTTCAGATACAGCTGAAGAAACCGAGTTTGTGCGGGTGGGGGAGACTGCCGCTTCCTCAAGGAATTATCTTGGCGAATACATCTGTCAATGGTATAACCTCTAGTGAGACCACGACTCGCGATGGCAACTACGACCGGAATTAGCATAGCTGCAAGGACCGGAATATAGCTCCTTCGAATGATCATCCAGCGTTTAGTATAGATAGCTCTCATTTCTCGCCAGAAGTTGGAGACAGTACTAGGAGATAGGTTCAAAGGTTCCGCGCCATTTTTAGAGTCCGAAAGAATGCTAATATCCGCCGACGATGAGCCATCAATGTTCTTATTTTCCACGGACGTCTCGCCAAGGTTTGCATTGGCGACCGTATTCAAGAAAACGCTTTCGAGTGTCGGACCTTCCACTTTATAATCTTCCACGCCGCTTTCCTCAATATTCCGTAATGTTGGTGTTACCTCAGCAGCATTTTTGACTACTAACTCGGATTTGGGAGAAGATGTAGTGATTTTGTATCCATTGCCATATCTTGTCTTGAGTGCTGCGGAGGTTCCCGTGGCCTGTACCCTTCCTTTCGAGATAATAGCTATATCTATTTCTGATGTCAGCATGCAGCACGACAATGAGAGCTTTACGAAATCATACAATCTGAAAGGACGTCGGCTTCGTCAAGGAAGTGGGTCGTGAACAAGATTGTGCGCTTGCCACGGTTCGCTAAAATTATCTCGTGGATCTTCAGCCGTGACAATGGGTCCTATTGCAAACCGCATTAGTTCTAGTATCATCATGTGTATGTGTGGAGGGTATACCAATCCGCTGGTGGCCTCATCCAGACAACAAACCGTAGACCCACCGACCAGCATTATGGCGAGTTGTAGCTTCCGCTTCATTCCGCCGCTCAACGTACTGGACCGTGCAGACCTCTTCTTCCAGAGATCACACTCCGAAATGATCTTGCCGTCATCAAAGCGCTCGTTGCCTGCACATTTGATATTTGCCCACAATTTCACGTGTTCTTCGACGGTCAATGAATCCCAAAGCACCTGCGCTCACATGCTTATCAGTTTCCAAGGTTCCAAAGTCTCCAAGAAAAGGCCAACACGCACATTACCCTGTGGGCAAACTCCGACCCCCGAAAGCGTACTGTTTCTATCCCCATTCAAGCCGGCAATCGCAATCTCTCCACCTGATATGCCACCAATCCCAGCAATAGCTAGCAGAGTTGTTGTCTTCCCACTTCCGTTCGCTCCCAGCAAACACATAATTTGCCCCTGGTATACCTTCAAGCTCAAATCATCCACCGCCTTAACTTTTCTGTACTTCCTCGAGAAGTTAGTAAGCCTAATAGCCAGCGGCGCACCACTACCAACTTCCTGTGTCGCCAACGCCACCCTCCGACCCTTCGTCTTTACCGAGAACATCCAGCTTTCAACAAATGCCGCCAAGAGCGGGAAGATGATGATGTGAATTAGAGCAAAGGCCCAGTACACAATTCCCTTGGTTGCAGCTGGACCTCCAACCGGCGAGTCTATGGTCTGGACTGCTTGGTTTATATTCTTGAGGAGGTTGATAGTGTTGCTTTCGGCCTCCCATCCGGCAAAGCTCGAGAAGAAGCTGATGTAGTTGACGGGTGGGAATACGGCGGACAGTCCAACAAAGATTGTAGGATTAGAGTCGGTCCATCCACTGTTGAAAGTAAGCACTACGGGGACCGTGGCCAGAAGCATGCTCAAAGTTACAGCAAATACTGATGCCAGCTGCGCGCGTTGAAAAAAGGCGGATAGAAACATGGCGAATGAAGCCATCGATAGCCCTCCAAGAATCTGAAATACAATGATGATGACCGGATTAGAGCTGCGGAACAGCTTCACGGCAAAGAAGATCGATCCAATCAACCATCCGGGAAGATACAAAATCGACAAACTAATGTGCCAGGAGAGATATCGTGCAATTCGGCTACAGCCATGGGCTGTCAGAAGAGACGTGATGCCAATTTCGCGCTCAGAGACAAAGAGCCCCGGAAGATGGTACAAAATTCCAATCATTCCAATAAAAAAGGCGGGGTACATATATCTTGCAACTCCACGCATGTAGGATTCGTTGATCAGGGTATCCTGTTCCTCCGGCGTAGTCCTGGTGTATCCCCATTGTCTGGGAGGGACATCTGGTAGTTGATCGGGGGCGATAGCTTTGTCTACTGCCCATTGCAACGGCAGAATGTGCGACTGTATCGGCGAATTCGAGTGCTCGATATCGATTTTGCCAGATCTCAATGACGGATTGACAAAAATTGTGTAATCAACCTGTGTCCTGTCACTCCACAGATACCAACCGTTAAATACAACCACGCCATAACAAGAGCTGGAGCCCTCCAAGTTCATCAAGCATATAGAAGTAATTTCATCCATGCTGTCGACAGTAATTGTTCCCGTCAATCCCTCATTCTGAATCACCCTGTTGATATATAAATCCGTCCTATTGCCAGCGCGCACAAACACAAGCTTCCCGCCGCTTGAATCAATAGCACTCTTCAAGTCTCTTATCGGCTCGATATCACCGAATCCGTAGCTTTGCGGGGGGAAGAAAAGGTACTTTGCGTAGGATAGGAAGACCATCACCCCCACTGGAACCAGCAGGCACCGTATCAATGTAGTGAACCATTTTCGCCGTAGGAGAAGGTACGTCTTTTTGATGAGCGTCGTTGTTTGTCGTACCACGACCCTAGTTTGCGCTGGTATGGCCATTTTATTATCGCTGGCCAGTTGAGTACAGAGCCTACTTGCATGTCAGAACAATCTCCGTAAACCTCTAGATGACTCGCGGAGACGGGAAGCACACTTATGAACACTATAGAGTAAACGAAAAAGAGGTGGAAAACATTCTAGAATTTCAGTGAACTTGTGAAGACAGCGATAATTCTAATCAAATGGCATCGTGCCGAACTCGTATCGCGGAGGATGGTCCGGTAGCATTGTCGGCGTAGTATGATGACCGGTTTCAATAGTATACCTATCATAGGCGCCAAGTCGTGGCGGAGCTCAGAGTTGATCCGGTCAAATGCAAAGACTGCTTCTCCCCCCGCGCCAATCCACAACTGCGCATGCAACTTTGTGTGTTACTCTCAAGGCTTAGGTGCCCAGACAACTTGAGTGCGCCAAGCATGCACTCCCGTTCTTTATAATTGGGCGCTGGCTGCGCCGCTGATCAACAGCAGCTAGAATTGACAATTTTGTCCGAGTGATACCCCGTGATGATCACTAATTTAACCATCGGACATTTCATCAAAAGGTTCGATTCCGAATGCCAAGACACGAAGTCGTGATCCAGATTGCGCACTCCTTTTTTCGTGCGATATCTAATCATTCCTACTGCATGAAGTGTACGCGTACCCCACTGATCATGACGTTGAACAGCGCGGCAGATCGACAGTGCAGTTCTAGAGGGAGTTACGGCCGAGTTCTGATCTGCTCGCTAGCTGCAACGTGACAGCGAAGACGACACCACCAAGTGACCGCCTTTTTCATTACAATAGGATTTGGGAGGTTGTAGATCTCGGGGTTCACTTGAATCCCTTCTGGGTCTCAAATGGCCAGACTAGGTCATCTTCCGTACACCTACTAAATGGATAAAAACGCCTCAAAGATGACCAGAAAGTGTAGAATAAGTTCCTCCAAGACTCAAACAAAATAAACAGTCACACGAAAGTTTTTTGGCATGGCTGGGGATAGTTTTCGCTAGTTTTATAGCTCGGAGCAGTTATGATTCTTATAAAGCGGGGGCTAGTGCTTCCCACCGAATACAAGCTTCCGCATGAACAAACGGAGCAATAAAGATATAGAGATGCCGAGAAGATGACAGATACCTAAATAGTGTAAATTGTACCATGCTCTATGTAAAGTTGAATGACTTTTTATCAGTCATCCATTACGATTTCTTGGATGCTACATACCACTTTGCCAACTGATTGGAGAGACTGATGGAAGGAAGCACAACAACTTGCCTAGATTTATCCCTCGCCTACTAATCAAATAGAGTGGCCCCGCAAAATGGTCGTGGTATCGCCCGTTTACGCTAACGGAGAATTTCATACGTGGTATGGATCACTACTTGAAACAGCTCAGTTGTCTCTCCCACTATGATCCACCTATCCGCAAAGATGAAACGGTGCGAATAAGGGGATGAGGGTAGCGGAAGGGGCTCATAGCTTTACTTTGTTTTTACTTTGTAATTTCATTAGAGTGGGAAGGACAACTGGGAAGATGTATGTCATAGCCGCAAGCGGCCGAATTCAGAATGATTACAAACAAACAAAATCCACCTACCCTCACGCAGCATTACGGGAAGATAATTACATAACCGTAACACCCATATCACTCGTTATCCTACTCCGACTAGATTTCATAACCTTCATCCCGGTGTGGGATGCTCCCAACGGGCGACATTGGCGCAACCCAAAATGTCATACATAGAGCCCTTCGCCCTGGTGCAAACTTAGCAGCTGCGCCTTTTCACATAGCAAAAAGTGCCCCGTTTGTTAATTATAGCCTACTGCGGCTTAATCCAGAGGTACAATCTTGAACTCGGGTGGTGTCCCCAAGAGGTCATCTCAGTCCGATATAACCCTTGACCGGGCCTGCCATTGCTAGCCACAGACTTTTTTAACTCCTCATCTGGTGATGTTTATCTGGTCGGTCTATCGACAGCATAGCTGGATTACCAAACCACCGCTTGCACAGCTAAATATTCTGATTTATTCAGATATATAATTCTCGCTAGATGGCTATATAAATTTAAGTAAATACAGACCATTTCTCGGCAAAGCGCTAGACATTCGCCGATATTGACCGATTTCTGAGCCATAGCGATACCGGCTATTGTGAGCCTTGATCGGGCCGATCTATTACCAGGGCAGATTGTCCAGAGGTGACCGGGCCTACATACATCTATAGATAACCGTGCGTTTATCTGACCGTCCAGGATCATTTAACGAGGGTAGCCATAAGGGTGGTTTCTGGACCAAGTGCTCCGTTTCCACTCCCACTCGCGTCGCCATCTACTTCCACGTCAATATTCCCGTTCACTCATTATCTCCAAGGCTTCACCTGGGATAACTTGCATTTTAATTTCCATACATACTCGACATGGTTGGTATTTGTCTGACTATCTCGACAGTACTGGGTAGTGATTTGTGCAACATGAATGTCTTTACATTTGCAATATACGAGCCAATCTTTAGCAGTACGTCATGATCAAGGCAAGAGGGTGAAGTGCGAATAAAGCAAAATGTGAGTACATAGAAGAATTCGAGGTTGGTTACTCGAACTGATTCTAAGCTCTGCAGGTGTGGAGTATGAAACAATTTACTGAACGCTCAGGGAGGAAGAAATGGGAGACGAAGGCCAACATGGAAGTCGTAGTGGGAAGGAGGGAATAGAGTACACTAGCGCAAACCCCAATTAATTAATTGACTATCAATCAGTTCGCGTTTAACTAACCGCGCTTGCTCGGTTAAAGTGACAACCTCTCCACGGTCAGCGGAAATCCAGCGGCCGATCGCATGCAGTGTACGCTCGAGGATGATATAAACATATTGGAATGGCAGTATACTTGCACCTCAACGACTACAAATACCGCAAGATTCCTATTCTTGCAGGCAAAGCTAAAAAGCCACGACTCGTTCTAAAACTATTCGAACTCATCCAAAATATTCTGTAACTTCGGCGGGACAACATAAATTATCTCTTTTAAGTATTCAGTCGTCTAAACCCCTAACCTCGCATTAAGCGCACTGCATGTACTGTATGCAGAGGATCAAAAAATCGAATTCACCCCTCACCCCACTCTTCGCATGCGTCTTTAGCCTCAGCCCCTGCTGCATCACCGTCCAAATCTGCTATTCGAATTCGCTACCCCTATTGTGCTCAGAATATCTGTGTACAATAAGACCTTACTATTGAATATATAATTTTGTCTGATTTGTTTCTGCATTATACCAAGACCTTCAACACATATTCGATCTTTCGTCTCTTGCCTCCAGCCCTCCCCCAGTATCTGTCACCATGGATCCTGTCACAGTGGTCGGCTTAGCTGCCAGCATCGTCCAACTCATCGATGTTACTACGACGGCCACCAAATACCTCAATGGTGTGAAGGATGCTCCAAAAGATCGTGCGAGGCTTGCACGAGAAGCCACCAATATCTTGGCACTCCTCACAGATCTGAGGTACAGGGTTGAAGAAGCAAATTCGACGGACCCATGGTTCACTGGTGTTCGTTCACTCGGAGTGGCTGGCGGACCAATGGACCAATTCAAGGAAGCAATGGAAGAGCTTGCCGCGAAATTGCAACCAGTGACTGGGATAAAGAAGATCGGCAAGACGTTACACTGGACACTTGATAAGAATAAGATCAGCGATATCCTTGCCGAAATCGAGCGACTGAAGACACTAGTTATTCTTGCTCTGGACAAGGACCATTTGTGAGCTCTCAAATGATTGCCAACTCTGTCCATTGGTAAACGTTCTAATTATCTATAGTGCACTGTTACGAGCAATCAAAAGCGATACTATGGAGGTGGTGAAGGGATTTACAGACCAAAAGAGCCAAGATATCGTAACCTGGCTGTCCAGTCTGAATTTTTCTACCAAGCAGAATGATTTCTTTGGGAGACGGCAACAAGGAACCGGAGAATGGTTGTTGGAGGCGGAGACGTTCAAGAAGTGGCTGGACGGAACTGAGAGAACTTTGTGGTGTCCTGGACTCCGTATGAGCTTTCCTTCAGATTTGACACTGTTTCTCTTTCTAACTAAGTCTAAGCGGGTGCCGGAAAAACTATCCTCACGTAAGTGCATCATTATATAGAACTGCTCTATATGCAAGTATTAACTAGAGGTTCTTAGATCGATTGTTGTGGACTACCTCGAGCGAATGTTCGAAAAGGAGAATGTTGCGATCGCGTACATATACTGCAACTACAAAGAGCAAGAGGAGCAAACTACGGTCAATCTTATCGGGAGTCTATTGCAACAGCTAGTCCAGATGAGCTCTGTCGTTTCTGAGGAGATTATATCGCTTTACGAGAGCCATATCGGGAAACGAACACGGCCTACACTTAACGAGTACTCAAACTTGTTGCAGTCCGAAGTCCATGGATTTTCGAAGGTTTTCATCGTCATCGATGCCCTTGACGAATGCCGTGAAAGCAATGGCACAAGAATGAGCTTCATTACCGAGATTTTGAAGTTACAACCTAGCATACATCTATTTGTTACCTCGCGGCACATTGTCACCATCGAGAGTGAGTTCGAAAAGGCAGTGCATGTGGAAATTCGTGCAAGCGATAAGGATGTCAAAGGATATCTTAAAGGCCGGATTGAGAGGGAGCACCGCTTGGTACGCCATGTCAGAAGAGATCGAGATCTGCAAGAAACCATCATAAATACCATAGTCGAGAAGGCTAAAGGAATGTAAGTATCCGAGCTCTCATAAGCCACCAGCAAAATTCACATATTTATTTTTTACTGATTCTTCCCCCAAGGTTCCTGCTGGTTCAACTTCATATGGACTCCCTCGCAACAAAGGGTACTCTGAACGCTGTGCGCAATGCTCTGAAAACTCTACCGGACGAATTGGACGATACCTATCATGAAGCGATACAGAGAATAGAGTGCCAAAATGAATATGACAGACAGCTAGCGGAACAAGTTCTAGCTTGGATCCCCTATGCTTTGAGGCCGTTGACTTCAAAAGAGCTTCAACATGCACTGGCAGTTCAACCTGGTGAACGAGGGCTTGATGAAGGCGACCTTCCAGACGAAGAACTCTTGACATCTCTGTGCGCCGGCTTAGTCGTTATCGATAAGGAGAGCACTATAATCCGCCTGGTTCACTATACTACCCAGGAGTACTTCGAGCGCATCCGTATGAACCGGTTTCCCAATGCCCAGACAAATATCGCAATGGCTTGTCTCACATACATGTCATTCGATGTATTTGCAGGAGGCTACTGCATTTCCAACGAAGCATTGGAGTCTCGCCTGCGTGAATATCCCCTTTTTGAGTACGCTGCTCAATATTGGGGCGATCATGCACGTGGAGACCCACAAAAGACAATCAAAGAAATAACTTTAATGTTCCTCGAGCACAAGTCGAAACTGCTCTGCTCCCACCAAATCATGTGTCATCAAAAATATCGAGATTATGAACATAACCAGTCCTCTTCCGTAGGTCTGGCTGGATTGCAAGTTGCAGCGTCTATCGGTTTGGAAGAAGTAGTACAGTTACTGGTCGAGAAAGGGGCCGACGTTAACGCCCAGGGGACATATTACGGCACCGCACTGCAGGCGGCTTCATCCAAGGGCCACGGCCAGGTCGTCCAGCGGCTGCTCGAGGCAGGCGCCAATATCAATACCCAGGGAGAATATGATACCGCACTACAGCTTGCTTCGTCTAATGGCCACGACCAGATCGTCCAACGGTTGCTCGAGGCGGGTGCCGATGTCAACGCCCAGGGGGGATATACCGACACCGCGCTGCAGGCGGCTTCCGCGCACGGCCACGATCAGATCGTCCAACGGCTGATCGAAGCGGGTGCCGACGTCAACACTCAGGGGAAATATGGCACCGCGCTGCAGGCAGCTTCATCCAACGGCCACGATCAGATCGTCCAGTGGCTGCTCGAGGCTGGTGCCGATGTCAACGCCCAAGAGGGAGAGTACGGCAGTGCGTTGCAGGCGGCTTCATCCGAGGGCCACGACCAGGTCGTCCAGCGGCTTCTCGAGGCAGGCGCCGATATCAACGCCCAGGGGGGACGACGCTACAATACCGCGCTGCAGGCTGCTTCATTTATGGGCTACGACCAGATCGTCCAGCGGCTACTCAAGGCAGGTGCCGACGTCAACGCCCAAGGGGGACGACGTTACATCACCGCGCTACAAGCTGCTTCACTTGCGAGCCATGACCAGATCGTCCAGCGGCTACTTGAGGCGAGTGCCAACGTCAATGCCCAGGGAGGAGAATACGGTAGTGCGTTGCAGGCGGCTTCATACGAGGGCCACGACCAGATCGTCCAGCGGCTTCTCGAAGCGGGCGCCGGCTTCAACGCCCAGGGAGAATTCCAGGATACCACCGCGCTGCATGCGGCTTTGGATAATGGCCATGATCAGATTGTCCAACGTCTGCTCGAAGCGGTTGCAATGACAACACCGCACTAGACGCGGCTTCGGACGATCAGATCGCCCAGCCCCTGGAATCAGCAGTACAATCCCAATAACATTGCCAACCATTGCGCGCACCATCTCGACATCTACGAGTCGTTTAGTATTTCTCAAAGTTAGTGATATATCATTCTCCCATGTTCTTTTCCTTTCTATTTAGATATATGATTTATGACATCTTTTCACCTTATCAATTGACCTCACACGTTGGTGTAATGTAGTTTATATATCATGGGTTTTTCACCCCGTCCCTGATAATAGTAGGCAGGTGTGCCGCATAACGCCGCCTCCATAGAGTGCCGCTTACTCGCACATGATACTACCATTCACGGTCAATGAGCTACCAGTTCTTGGTCGGTCGTATTTGAGTTTGGAATGCGGGCTGGGCACTATTTATTTTCTATAACGAGTGATAAAGGCGTAGCGGGCTATAGCGGGAGAGCTAGACGGGAGTGTGGGTTTCATATTTCATGCGTTGAGGTAATATTATAATTGGACTGTGGATATATGGGATCCTGATTGTTCTGGTGTTGAGATAATCATTGTCCCGTAAGAATCCGCATAGCTGATATGTCTCAAACTGTTGATATCAGCTGGCGGCAGTAAAAGTTAAGCGAACAACCGCACTGTATTTCACGCTGTACCAACCGAATGGCATGCTTACGGCGTCAATCCTGGTATCAGGTCACCAAAAGCATTGTCGTATGTGAATCCTACATCTTGGCTTCGTAGATCTAGAAGGACCCGCATGCATAACCAAAACCTCCCTATCCATAACATTTGCAATCAGCTCAATTCCAGTCACACCCGGGTCCTCTGGGCTGAACATGCCCAGGTCGGCTCAGCATTAGTGAGACGGGAATTGTTGCCAGTTCGGGTGGATGCCAATTGTTCGGTCTTATCGTGGTGTTGAGATAGCTGTTGTCCCATGGAGTATACCCAGTTGATATATACCCACCACCACCCCAAATCCAGCTGTATTTGCAAACACTAAGATCCGAGTAAGCGCTGCATGGTAGCTATAGGCTTATACTTATATCTCAATCCGTGCCAATTGAACATGTCTGCGACACCAATCCCGAAAGTGTGGATCTAGATCCTGCTACTGCGACATCCACAATCAGCTCAATTCCACATTCGAGCTTCAGCCACGGAGGTTACCACCCAATTGTTCATGATATATAGCCACCTGTTGATATCACCCTGCAGGACAAAAGATAAGAGCACTGCCACCAGTAAGCTCATCGCTACCCGCCTTACAGGTTTCAGCTCGGTTCGGCAAACCCAGTTCCACACGCTGCACGTCTAGATCTCCCCAACACCAGTTATCGTATCGTACGTACGCACAGCTACCGCAATTCAACGTCAGCCGAGTAAAAAGCACAGTTCGTTTGCTAATCTCCCCTGAACAAACGGGCATCATAGCCTCTTACTCTTACTGCAGATATCGGCTGACGTTCGAAGCCAAGAACCCAATGTCCGCATCCACGGTATCTAGGTCTCAATTACAGCTATCATATGCATGCCCAACCTCGGATCTGACGTTGGAAGTGCTGGACCGTGGAAGCTGAACAACCCAAACCCTCGGAAGGTGGTGTCTAGATCTCTCCTAAGCTCGTGTCCAAGGTTGGTATGCGAGCGAGCTTAGATCAACAGCTGCCTGCTTACTGCAGCTGAATTGCAAACCCAAACCCTCATCACACCATAGTTAATCTCCAATAGCCCAATGGCAACGACATCATCACCGTCATTTCCTGCGACTCTATTTCCTGCCGCAAATAAGCGCAGGTGAGCTGAGAGATCACAGCCCAAAAAAACAAAAGTTCACATACAAAAAGCAACCATACAGATGCAGATCATGATCAACCATCACGAGATTTAAAACCAGACGAACGTCATAGCCAGTCAAACTCAGTCACAAGATTTTTGTTTCCGGATCACAAGAAGTAGAGTAATGTATCATAGTGGTATTCATCAAAACGCTGATCTTGAGAGGCTCAATACTAGTACAACAATCCCATATTCCATGCAAAATCATCAAGAGATATATCTGAACAGTATAATAAAACAAATCGCAAAAGAAAACGCCCAGTAGTAGAGTCCACACTTTCTTTAACATATTATTTCGCTCCCATAAATTAAAAAAAAACACCATTAATCCCATAATCCCATTCTCCAAGAAACAAAAAACCCGCTCCTGATACGCGCTTGCTCGTCCAAGTACGCCCCGAAATCCGAAACGCCGTAAAAGCCAAAGAACCAAATCGTATCATGTCGAATTTACTGCGACCCATTGGATCGGATCTTCGAAAGCCGGTTCAACACACGGTCTGCGCCGCTGCGCAGCGAGAATGCAGCCGCGCCGTCGGATGAGGTCGACAAGCGCGGGCTGGTGTCGTTGGTGTAGTGTGAGCGGGTGGCAATGGCATCGCTGGGAACGATGTTACCAGCGCCGCCGCGGCCAACGCTGTATACCGGGGCGTGGTGGCTGTGGAACAATCGGTCGCGCTCGAGCTCCTCGTCGAAGCTGAATACTGTGCGCTCGCTCGAGGAGTGCACGTTTCCGGCACCGCCGCGGCCGCCAAAGAAGCGGCCCGAGGAAGTGGAGGAGGAGGCAATGGACGGGGTGAGGGTGGTTGGTGGCGCGACGAGAGGAGTCGAGGAAAGACGGTGATAGTTTCCTGCGCCGCCGCGGCCGGATTGGTAAAGGCGGCCGGAAGAGTAGACGGGGGATCCCTCAGCGATGACAGTCATTGTGTTTGTGTTGTTTGGGTAGTTAAAAACTTGGGATGTTTTTTGAGGTTGAAGCTGCGAGATAGCTAGTTGTTTGGAGAGCTGTGAAGATTTGTTGTTGGGAGTACTGCGAGGAATGTGCAGATATAAACAATTGGATGTGAGAGTGTTGTTGATGGAAGCTGTTTGATCGAGATGTGAATCAGAAGACTGTAGAGAAGCTGTGCTGGTTTGATGTCGAAAGGAGACTATTGATAGCGCGAGGACGATGGCCTTATATACCAAACCATTCAATATAATGGTGGTGGTGGTGGTCTAGCTAATAGAACGGTGGCCACGACAAATTTGCCTGGCTCCGGGCGTAGGTTGCATGCGATCTGTCAGAGCTCGAGTCAGCGCCAGGGCGGACCGGGCTATGGTGGGCGAGTCTAGAGACTTTTTGCATCATCGTCATACAGGGCATCCGTCAATATTACCCCATCGAAACTCTCGAAACCAAGAGCCGAGCCAGGAACAGCCCACTACACCCCTTCGCGCTGAAAACGTGCACGCTGAGCGGCTGCCATGGTCCGTTTCCACCTGAACGTGAAATCTCTGACCGGATAGCCGAGCCAATCACAGTGCGCCCAGCTGTGACCCGGCCCCTGGACGGGACACCGCGCGGTTATTTCTGGACCCAACGAACCGACAAAGTCGCCGAATTCCCAAAGTACTCTAGATTACCCGCCTGGACTTGCGGATAGGGATTTTGGCCCCTCCCAGCAAGCGAGGGGATCGATCGCTGGAGCTTCCTTCGCATGACCGTCGCAGCTGCATGCTGAAGTTCCTTTTACCTAACAGCCGAGCTGAGAGCGAGAGCGAGAGCGCCCAAGGAGATGCTGAATAGAGTCGAGAATGAGAAGAGTCGCAGTCAGCCAACAATCGTGAGATGGCTGCCCAACGAGCCGTCTGCATTGCATTGAGGCTTCCAGATCTGAGTAGAACAGAATAGAACAGTGCAGCTGACAACAGTGCCACAACGTCACACACATGAACGTTCGCTGTGTGCAATTGCTTCCAACTACTTTGCATTTTTTGACAACGTTGCCATCATGAAAACAACGTAAGGTACGCATCCATCGTGGCAGGGCCGGAGTACGTACTGGGCGTAAAATACGTCAGCCCAATAAACTAGAGCCACAATAATACCAAGCCCATTGCAAACGAACAACAATTGAACGATCGAGAATCTTCCACCAAATCTCAATTCCATTAGCAAGAAGCACAATTAACAATCCCATCACATCTCCGACCCATTCCTGTCGCATCTTCCAGAACGGGGCGCAGACTCATCTCAGGAGCCACCCCGTGTACCCGGCAATTGAAAAAGAGTTCACGATGTTTTTCTTCCCTACCCTACGGACCTCCGCACACCGTCACACTAATATAACTGTGGAGCACAGTGTCCGTCTAAGCGGCTAGCCTCATAGCGCCTACTAAGACAGTAGCTCGGAGAAAAAAAAAGAATGCGGGGAAGGGAAGGGGACGGGTATGTCATGCGTTTCGCCTGCGGTTGTGGTTAGGGGTTTAGCTTCTGGCGACGCGACTCACGTCGGCGACCTCAACATCTTGATGTCAGGAGAAAACCGTTCCAAAATCATACTCCCATGAGCCTGGGTTTACTTGCTGCGTACCTGCATGTGACTCTGGGGAAATACCATGGGTGAAGGGAGGCCCCGTGCGGAATTGGCTGCTAGTGCAGGTGGTGCTAATAACGGCTCTAACTGCCTCTAACTAACCATCGTGAAACGACTCGGTGGAAATCTCACGATGGCTTCAACCCAAAAAGTAGTGTCTAGTTTAGTCTACGATCCATGAAGAATAACAGCGCATAAGCCACTACCATATAGAGTACTTACATGTATACGTACCTCTCTCAACTTACGACTGCTTCAAGATATCTACATAGCACTGTGCGTGCTCGTTGTACCTTTACCCGCACTTGTGGCGCAATCGTTCGTTGCTGCCTCAGCAGTCATCATCCTCATCACCGAAATTTTTTTCTCTGCTCGCCAAAAGCAAATGAAACAAAACAAAAACAAACGGCTGCATTCTCATCGATCATCGTCGCTTCGTAGGGCAGATCAGAGCAAACCCAGGACGGAACTCTTAACTTTATTTTTTTATGTTTCAGCTACTTGGCATTACTAAAACTGGGTTCTTTATTTCTTTTTCTCCACTTTACGACCGGGCGTTTAGTTGTAAGCGCACAATACCTATGGCTGGGTGTGGTAGGTCGGCAGGCTGCAATTCCAATGTCGGATGCAAAGTGGGAACGGTATTACGTGCCGAAAACACCGTATTACCTGAGTTTGAAGTATGAGCTCGTGATTTGTGCATAATATTGCACAAGCACGTTCTTCAGCAATACAGTATGAGACCGGCTTGATTGGCGGCGGGTTGATGTTGAGTTGGCCAATGCATGAAATGGTACTCGGCACAAGGGATCGTGAGCACGGGCCTCCTCACCTACGGCTTCACCACTCCGCTCTACTGTAATGTCGCTCCATGTGCCTAGCATCGTATATTGTGCTTTACTTGGATTCTCAATGCCGTCCGATACGTACTCTATATGAGATCACCACCGAGCACCCGCGATGTTGCAGAGGGCATTCGGGTGACAGTGACCGTTCGCCGAGGGGGCTTGACTTTGGCACAGAGGCATAACTACCATCTGGATATACTTGGCGACAGAGCTCTTTGCATGCCAGCGGCCTCTGCTCAATGATACAGTAGCAGGGTTAAAAGTGAGGGAACGACTTCACGACCAGCAACACCCAGTGAATGCGCCGACATAACTGACTAGCTGGTGCTTCCAATTGAAAGCAGGCAGAAGACTACTTCTATTTCGGGGATCAAATTCAGCCTTGTGGTCCTTTTTACTGAGCCCGGTGTGGTACATTTCGTAGTAGATGGGATTTGCACACGGGATGAGAGTTCTAGCAGCTAATGTGTGGAAGGAACCTGAGACGGCGGTAGCAATAGTGCACGCGATCCGCTTTTGAAAAGCTTAACATCTACATTCGTTTTTCTCTCGTAGTTCAGACGGCGACGCAAAACTAGGCTGGCGCAGCAGCGTAGCCTTACCCGAGTACGCCGCGTCTGCATTGGACGGATCTGATCCGAAGGTCTTCGGTCTTCCAAACTCAATAATTGTTTTTGCCCCATCGATGATCGGACGAAAAAAGCACGTCGATGACGTTGAAAAGCTTTGTATTTCCCGTCCCCCTTCCCCTCAATGAATCATTTTTACGTATGGACAATTGAAATACGTGAGTGGCGAGTGATATTTTTCGCAACGGCTGTAACCACACCCATGAGGAAGTATTACCAACCTAGGAAACCTCGGGACCTCAACTCCGTCCTGAAGGAAAAAAATCTCACGATGCTCGTTTCCACTAACTAGTAGAGGATCTCATTACGCCATCGCCAAGTTTCCTAGCCACTTAGTACGTACCCTTGCAAGTCACAGCGAAAGTTCGCATCTCCGCGGAAAAAGCAGATGCCAAGTTAAATTCCCCTTCCAAAATTTCCTAGTTGCAACATCTGACAATACATTAGGGTAAAAATAAACCAACACAGAAAAAAGATAGGTCGCCGTTCATTAATACCGTCGTCGTTCGCTCTCGCTGCGCCTGATCGTTTCATACGCGCAAATTGTGATGCAAAGCGCCTCAGTCACTCATGAAGCTCACTCCTAACAGTCAAAACATGTCCCTCGCCTTACTTCCTTCCAATCGCCCTGAGGAAGTATGCGCCTGTGTGTCTCCGTCAGCCGGTTGCTCTTTAACATTCCAGAACCACCCAACACGCGCCGAGCTCGGTGGGTTCTTAGTTGCAAAAGAAGAAGCAGAAGTGGGAAGAAAAAACTGACACAGAAGCGCGAAGAGAAATCTCATGAACCCCGCCTTAGGGGTGGCGGCGCCCAACAGCACTATTCTCCAGAAGAACCCACCATATAGCAACTTTCCGTTCCTGTCAAAATTCGGCGCCGGGATTCGTTGCATTTGCTGGAACTTCTTGAATGACTTTGACGTGTAGGGCGGATACCGGAACTGGGCCTTTTTGTTAGGAGCGTTTTGTTGAGTGTGGGGAGTAAAGCTTACTGCTATTTGTCCTTCAATCCAGCTTGGTTGGTTAACGACCGGCCGCTTGTGAGTGAAAGCTTCGAAACTGTGTTTGCCTACGAGACTTGTGTCAACATCGACGATCTGGAGCCGGCGGATTGTGTGGACCCCGCCCGGTGATAAAGCTCTACTTACCTCGATAGACTCCAGTGCCGCTCTCGCCAACTCCTCCGAATGGGATTGTTTGGATGCAAGCATGGAACATCGCATCGTTGAAGGTTACGCCACCACTGCGTGTTGATGACAGAACTACCGGGCCGTCAACACAGGTTACAATCGCAAGTAGAACTCGTTCAGCAGAGGGGCAGATAATTCTTGACTACCCCGCCTGTATCCGAATGAGGGGAGACAACTCACTAAATTCCTGCTCCTTCGCATCATTCGTAAACGCATAAAGCCCAAGCGGACAGTCGCCAATCTTTCTTATAATGCTAATCATTTCCTGGAGGCCACCTTGCACGATATAATACGGCAACACAGGGCCAAATATCTCCTCACTCAACAGCGCGTCATCAAGACTGTCCACCTTGACTAGCGTGGGCTCGATCCACTTATCTGCCAAATCCGCGTTACCTCCGAACTTCACGGTGCCCTTGGAACGCTCTAGCAGCCCCATGATGCGCTGGAAGTGGCGCTCATTCACAATACGGCCAAGGTTATCCTTGTCTTTGGTGCCATTGGGAAAGAACTGGTTGATGGCCTGGATGAAGCCCTCCACAAAAGCAGCTTCGGCACTGGGTTCCATAAGGACATAATTTGGGGAGAGACAGATTTGGCCAGCATTGTGGACTTTTGCCCAGGCAATGCGTTTTGCCGCGAGCTTTGCGTCAGCCTTGGTAGTGATGAAAACGGGATTAAGGCCACCGCTGTTTATGCGTTAGCTTAGACTTCATTCGAGCAAATCGTAATATAAAGTTTCCCTAGAATGACGCCTCGGCTGTAGCCAGAAAACAATCCAGCGAGTGATGGGAGCCTGAAGCAGCAAAGAAATCGGAAAACCACATACAGTTCCAATATAACCGGAGTCAGATGTTTCGCAGCAGCCGCGGAGATAATCCTGGCGACAGTTCCATTTCCAGTATACATGATCTTATCCCACTTGTGCTTCAAGAGCTCTGTAGTCTCCTCTACGCCTCCATTCACAATTGCATACGAGTCGGGATCTAACGCCTGCTCGAGAATGCGCACCATCACAGCCGCCGAGTACGGCGACATCTCGCTCGGCTTGATGACTGCTGTGCAACCCGCCGCAATCGCTCCGATCAGGGGTACCAATGTCAATTGAAAAGGGTAGTTAAACGCGCTGCCCATGACGCGGTCAGCGTAAGATCCCAATAAGTGGGGAGCGGTAGATACCCGATAATCAGCACGGTGCCGATTGGCTCTTTCTTCAGCCGAGGCTTCATGAGCTTGTATAAGAAGGGGGTATCAGGCTTCTCGTCGGCCATCCACTCATCGAGGTGCTGAAGGGTGTACATGATGTCCTTCTCGAGCCAGGAGACCTCGACCATCATCGCCTCGTTGTTCGGCTTGTTGAGATCCTGTTTCACTGCCGCGACGATGCGCATGCTATTATCTTTGACTGCATAGTAGAGCTTTCGGAGCTGGATCTTGCGGAACTCCGGGTCGCGTGTTTTGCCAGAGAAGTAGGCTCTTGTCAGCTGTTCATAGATGGAGGGGATCGAGTCGACCGGCGTGGTGCTGAAGGTCATGAGAAGCGGGTTAGACGACATGGTGAGTTCAGTCGGGTTTGATAGCCAAGTGAGTGAGTGAGTGAGTGAGGGAGTTTAGGGCTGGTCGTGTGCAGCTAGCTAGCTTATGTAGCAGCAATTTAGTGTGGTTTGTTAGTATCTTTCTTATCTGCGAATAGTGGTGATGTGTTTGTACGACAGGCGGGGTTGTTTGTGCTGTCTCCAGTAGATATCGGTAGAGCGCGGTGGTTATATGCGGCGTGAATATAAAAAATGACAAGACCGAGGATAGAACTGTCCCCGCATTTCTGATACCGCCCCCGTCGATCATGAGCCTGTTGCGGCGCATGTGCCCTCGGTTTTGGTATAGGTAATCTGATCCAAATTGGCAGGAAACGTCTGTGCGAACCGAGCTGAAGCTCAATCCGTCATAAATGCTGTGTAATGTAGACTAAGTTGATGCCAAGCCTCCACTCCAAACCACATCTCTCAAATACTCTCTACCGAAGACCACTACCAGCATCTCATAATGGTCCTTCTCACGCTCACCCCACGCCTCCTCGCCGCAATAGAGGTCTACAACACCCTCCCCTCCGTCACTCCTATCAACTCACCTACCGCATCCCTTTCTCACCACGACATCTACGCCATCTCTCGTGTGCTCCTCTCCCACGACCCCCCTAATCGGAACTACACGCTCACCGTGCTCCTTCGGGGCACAAGTGTGTACACCCCCCCGCCTCCACCCGCTGCCGAAAAAACCCCCGAATACATCGCGCTCATGGCGCGGCTACGGAAGCAGCAAGAAGAGGCCGAATACCGCGCGCTCACCTCGTCAGCGCCAGTGGAAGAGGAAGAGGAGGACATGACGTGGAAAGAAACTAAAAACCAGATTTCAGTGGTCTTCAACATCCTATTAAGTGTATTTGCCGCCTCGGCGGCCGTGTGGAAGGTTGCTAGTGGCTGGGGTGTGCCTCAGCGGCTGGCGGCCGCGTTCGTGAGTGGGCTTGTAGTCGCAGTCGCGGAGGTCGTGTTATTTGTTGGGTATCTAAGACGGCTTGAGGAGGCGCGGAAACGGGAGGGGAGGGAAAAGGAGAAGAAGGGTGTTGTGGGTGTATGGGAGGTGGGCAGTGAAGGTATCAAGAGGGTGGAGGGGAAAGAAAAGGCGGCATAGAGGGCGTGGATGTTATGTTTTTGCTCACTGACTTGCGAATTGGCGTTGAGATGCTCTGTACTTCTGGATTATGGGATGCCTCCATTGTGCTTTGTATGTACTATTGCCGGGCATCCTTAAGCTAACTGTATGAGCTCTACCGATCGCACCAGTTGTTTTGTCATTCAATGCTCTAGTTACTCTTAAAGTCGAAGCGTACCACCCAACCACCATCCTAGGCCCGGAGATGCCCACACGGCCAGATGCGAACTTATTCCAACATCTTACTACCTTTACTACTGCTATCAACCGCCACCACCACCACCACCACCACCATATTCCCCATCTCAGGAACTTCCTCCCTATAGCACTAATCCTTTAAATTCCTGGTTTCAAGAGCCAATCTAAATCCCTGAAATATGCTCGTCTCAACGATCCGGAGGGTAAGTTAGACAGCTTATATTAGGGGACTTTTACGAATCAAGAAAGTGCCAGCAATTACCAGCTTATGGACGTCTCAACTGCACACTCCAAGAGAATGGAACAAATATATATATAGTCTAATGTATTGTAATAGAAGGAGCGGACGGTTTCAATCGGTTACTTTCACTGGATCTTGAAAGTACTCGCTAGCATACCTATTATTGAAAACCCCGAAATGGCGACTGTAATGAAAGAATTATTGAAAGTAACATTCTGACCACCCTGAGTGGACATTCTTCAATACATCCACGAGACTGTCGGGAACAAGCAGTAGTTTCCAAGCAGCCTATACCAAAGGCAAATATCAAATCGTAACTCCTGACTAGCATACAGATATTCAGAAAATCTGCTAGAGATTTACCTCATACTCCTTCGTTCCCGCGGCGGCTCCCACCACAATAGTCGAGACTCACACGAAAACTAATACGCTTTTGTGGGGGATGCTCTTCGGTGTAATCCTGCACAGTGTCTACGCTTTGTCCCTCGCCTCCACCAACTCTCGCAAAGCCTCCGGCCCCTTCAGATCCAGAAATCTATATATATCCCATGTCAGAAGCTACACCACCTATCCCCACGAGCCATTCATACTTCACATCAAATGCAAACACGTCATCGTCGACCATGTAAATGGGTACGGGGAGTTCCCTGAAACTTCGTGGGAGCGAACGTAGCCAGCCAATTCGGCGGAGGAAATCAAGCGAACCAGTAGCAGTAAAGTGGATGTAGGACAGTGATCGGAATATCTCGGTACAAAAACGGGGTTGTGAGTGCTTGTTGGTAAGCGAGGGGTGTAGCACTCTTTTCTGTTTGTTTGACGCGAGCTACAGACACGTGTTAGCGGAGGTGCATACGTCTTCGAGTATAGTGAGTATAAGCTCGTGGTAGCCTCTCAAAGGTGGGAAGGCCATGGTGGGAAATGGCTAGGTTTAGAGTTGTAGTTATGATAGCCACACTCGGGGGTTTACCAATCTATGATAGCTATTGTAGGGCCCCGAGAGTGAAGTGTAAAGAAGATGAACCCTCTCTACTCACGATGAGGTGTACATGCATCTCAAGACCCTAACAGCTACACCTTACAGCTACGTTATGGGGGGTTTGATTAAATAGGTAAGCATGACATGAACCTCACATGGGGCTATCATCTTTGACAACCTAGTTTGACATGTTTTCCTCACTCCTAGGCTGTTAGGTATTTTCGGCTATCACAGTTGTTGACCTTGCAGTCCATTGCAAGCCTTACAGGTGTATTTGAGTGACAGCCTAATGACCTTCATGTCAGCCTGTCAGGTTTGTCAGATTGACAAGAGATGGCCGCTGCGGCAGCCATCGCCGAAGCAGCCATCACCGTAGCAGTAGCCATCGCCGTAGCAGTAGCCATCGCCGTAGCAGTAGCCATCGCCGTAGCAGTAGCCATCACCGTAGCAGTAGCCATCGCCGTAGCAGCCATTACCATAGCAACCATCACCATCACCATGTTGGCACGGGATTTGGCCCGATGGCTTGCGGCCCCCATGCTGAAGAGTAGGTCTAGCCCCGGCAGTGATGCTCGGCATCGGTCTCCGGATGTGATACTCGGCTTCACCGAGTATGCCCTCTTCTTTCCCATATATATTTGCCTGTCTTTCTCTCTCTTTGCTCTTTAGACAATCACTTTTGTACGATAGTTAATTCAATATCTCTATTCGTACTCGATTGATCTCAACACACCATCACCATCACCATCACCATCACCACCATCATAATAATCACCACCATATACAGCAGCTGCATGCCTCGCACCCACGTATACACATAAAAATTATGGGAGCAGTGGGAATGTAATCTGGAGATAAAAGTAGATCCTAAAGGTGACAAACCCATCATCCCAATTCCAACACTTGCTGCTATATGCTGCAGCAAAGGTGGGAAGCTGGTGAAATCTGCAGCTCTACACTGTAACCGAAAAAATTCTCATCACAGC
>Ga0307515_10004969_pt1 | contig 27133 bp, 21 predicted proteins | sample 17_EM_MG_FD_194513 | JGI IMG/M metagenome (GOLD analysis project Ga0307515, IMG submission 194513) | Populus trichocarpa ectomycorrhiza microbial communities from riparian zone in the Pacific Northwest, United States - 17_EM | ecosystem: Host-associated > Plants > Roots > Unclassified | place... | reverse complement strand
CTTAAGAGTATTACTATTATATTTTCTGCCTTTATTAGGCCTTCTTAGAGCCCTAAAGTATTTACCCCCTATAGCGTTAACCATGCTACGGCTTAGGTTTCTTTTACCTTAGTCAGCCTCTATACCTTTAACTTCTATATACCTCTCCAGCGTTGGTCCAACTAGTATTATATTATGGTAGATAGTTTCCTAGCGTTCTTTTATACTCTACTTTAGCTCCTTTTTTTTTCTTACTGTTATCTTTACTGGCCTCTTATATGTCTCCCTTCCTCCTCTATATAGGCCTGGGCCCTAAAGTAGCACTATTCTTCTTCTACTTTTTTTACCTGTTTCTCTAATATATCTTCCCTACTTTAGGGTTATTAGTTTATTCTCCTACGGGGCGCCCTAGAATCCCTCTATAGTTTATTTAGGCGTGTCTTAATATACTTTATAATATTTAAGTTACGTTTATTTTACGCCCTTTATATTACAGCGGCTTTAATATATAGTTGTAAGGGGGGAATATTGGCTTCCTTCTTAAGCAGTACTGTGGCCGTTCGCTTATATGCGCCTATTATACTCTAGAGGCAGGCTATTTAGACCTTTTGGAGTAGTTTAAGGAGTAACTTAGGGGGGCCTTTCTTAGATTCTCTAATGGCCTAAATACTAGACCTATACGTTATAGTTAGCCGGACAACTACTATATATAGTAGGCGTAACCTCTAGAAGTATGGACCCTATATAGAATTAACGATCCTAGATAATACGATATACTATACTTAGCCCTTATAGGCCGCTTACGCCGCGTATACGCTCTATTAGAGCTTACTATCTACTTATACTTCTAATATTCTTAGGCCCTGAAAACTAGTTAACCCCTAAAGCCTTAGATGCGAATTATATGCTAAAGATCTACAGATTAGTTACGTTTTCTTATAAAATGGATTAGCTGGTATTTCTCTAGTAAGAATTAGACTCTATATCGTCTTGCCTATTCTATATAGGTATTATAAGCTTTCTCTAGTATTCTATAATTCTCTATAGCTATTGGCCCGTATATAATTAGGTTTATATTATTAATAAAGCCTATCCCCTAGGTCGCCCCTTCCTTAAAGGAATTAAGTAGGTTGCTTATAAAGAAAAGGAAGAGTATAGGCGAGAGGAGTAATCCTTATAGTATTCCTGTTATAACTATAATAGGGGGGCTCTAGTATCTACTAAAGACTAGTAATATTTCTTTCTAACCTATAAACCCTTAAATAAATTATATAATCTATTCTAGGAAGCCTTTTACTTTAAGGATGTATAGAAGACGCTTATAGGGTACGTTATTATAGGCGCCACTAATATCTAGGCTGAGTATTAATACTATAAAGTCCCTTTACATCGCCTATGTAGATTTAATGGTGGTAGCGAGTAGCGTAAGTGCTAATAGTGTTAAGCGGTTCTTTCTTGCCCCTATTTAGCTCTATAGTAGTAGGGCGTATTCCTTAGCCGTATCTACTATATAGTCCGCTATTACCTTTTCTAAGATCTTACTAAGGGTGTTTTCTAAGGCAATAGGGCGGTAGCTTTCTAGGATTAAGTAATCTACTTTACCTTTTTTTTATAAAATAACCGTTATTATAGATCTTCTAAGTCGTAGGTAGTAGCCTATAGCAAAGTATACTCTGGCTACGTCTGTAAGCTAGGGTGCTATAAGTAGTCTATAGGTCTTTAGGGCCTTATTTAGAATCCTATTTAGTTCTAGTACTATATTGTTTAAAAGGCAGCTAATAGTTCTAGCCATTTCCTCTATTATTATATCGCTGTTAACCTGCAGGCGAGTTACTGGTGTTTCCCTTGTAATATTACTAAGGTCTACTAAAGCCGGTTAGGGGAAGAACCTTTTTATAAGGATCTTTGCCTTCTTATTATTATTATTAGTGGCCTATAATTCCCCTGCTCTTTATAGGGGTAGTAGGTATAAGTCTTCTACTAATTACCCTACCTTTTTCTTTACCTATTTTGCTATAGCTTATAGGCCCTTATTATAGGGGAGGCTCGGGTTAAAAGTATGCTTATTTATAAATTGTCTCCAGTTATTCCTTGCTTCTTTTTTTAGGGTATTCTTTAACTAGTTTCTTATATCTTTATATCGTCTCTTATCTTTAGGGTTATAGCTACTTAAATATTTCCTTCTTACTTATTATTGGCTAGCTATAAAAACCGCGCATTATACGGACTATATATATTACGCGTAGGGGCCCAGTCTTAAGACTGGGCAGTACTCTTTTAACCTATTTTTAATTATTACCTAGATCTTTTCTAGTCTTCGGTTAATTTCTTTAGGGGTGGCTAATAAGCCTCGCTTGTTTAGTATCGGGTAAATTTCCTTTAGGTCTTAGAGTTATTATTTAACTATATTAAGGAAGCTATTTGCCTTAAGTATCCTTATTACATATCTTTTACTATTTAGTTACGCCTTAATATCTAAATCTAGCTATATCTAGATGGGGATATAGTCTAAAGTAAGTGCCTATTCTTTTTTAGGGTTATACCTTTTAAGTCTTTAGTATAGGCCTTCGTCTATAAATATAAGGTTAATTATACTTTTAGCGGATCCTCGTTACTATATAATTGCTCTAAGGGGGGTAGCTAGCTTAAGGCCCTAAGTATCTATAGCTTTTAGTAGGCACTCTACCTATTGTTTAGCAGCGACGTAGATACCCCCCTACCGCGGGTAGTAGAGGTTTATATCTCCTAATAGAATAGACTCTATGCCTTTAGTTTTAAGTAAGCTTATTACTAATATAATATTCTCTATTTATAGGACCCCTTTAACCCTAAGGTTATATATATTAATAATTTATACCGGTCCTCTATATATCTGGATTATTATAACTATAATATCTGGATTAACTGCCTGCCATAACTATAAGGATAGGTTAATAGTCTTACTAATTATAAAGCACATATATATAGCTGCTTTTGGTTTATATAGGAGCTAGAAACCTTAGGGGCAGTATATTAATTATATATAGGTATTATAGTACGGCTCTTATATAGCAAGGATATAGTATTTCTCTAGGTCTAGATTATCTAGTAAGGGCCTTATAAGACGGTGGTTTGTATTACTATAGTTATACTATATAATGGATAGGTGGCGGACCCCTAGTAAGGGTCCTTCGCCTTTCTATCGTTCCTCGCTTCTTCTATTTTTACTTTCTCTAGGATATTTAGAACTTCTATCTCTTATATCTACACCCTAGTTACTACTTATTTTATATAGAGCTTTTTATTCCTATATCTTATGTTTCTACTAGCGCTTCTATATCTAAATCTGTTATTATCTTCGGTTCTTCCCCTATTTTTACTAATTAGCTATATACCCTTTAAGAGTTAGCTATAAATGTTATGTTTGCCGCGTTAAGTCTAATTCTTAATTATTCTAGTCTTAAGCTTACTATAGCTATCTATAAGGGTCTTCCTATAGGGCGTCCTCTCCCTTATATCCCCTATAACCCTTATATCCCTATATAGTCTAGTAATGTCGCGCGACGTCGCTTCTAGCCTATTAAGGCTTGGGATAGCTAGCCTAGCCCCCCAGTATTAAAGGTAGGAAACGCTAAAAAGGCACCTACGCCCCCCTAGCTTATTGCCTGTTGTTTCCATTTATATAACCTTATGTATAGTTATTCCCGCAGCTGTTAAGCCCTTACCTTCTATCTCCTGTATTTAATGCAGTCTTCTCTCTCCTACGCCTTATATATACTTTAGTGGCAGTTTACGTATTTTATTTAGTCTTAATTTAAGTAATATCTTATATTATAGGGGCCTGTATAGTGGCCGTAGCACACCTATACTGCGCATGTGGATTAGGTATATCCCTATTATACGCAGCAATAGTATTATTTTAGGCGTAGTCTATAGTTATAGAGCCTTATATTATATATAAAGCTATTTATAATTATTCCTTTTTAAATAAGGAGTTTTTGCATTCCTAGTATATATATACTAACGATAAGGGAGCTATACGTTCGTTTAGTGTCTCCCTAGTAGGTCTTTAGCAACCCTTATATCCTCTTATTATTCTTATTATTTACTTAGTTTATATTTTCTTATTAAAGCTATTAGATTTGGGTGATCTTAAGTCCTAGTATAAGGCGTTCCATTTATCTTACTATCTCCTATATAATTACTATATTATCTACCTAGCGTCCCTTTTTTACCTTAAAGCTTATAGGGACTGCTAGGACTTTAACTAGGTAATCCTTATAGAGTACTTTTATGCTAATATATTCTCCTAGCCTATCCCCTACCCTTACGGCTCGTTCCTTTACCTATTAGTCCTTTACGGTAACTCTAATATCTCCGCTCCTTAGGTGTTAGACTATAATAGTGTTATAAACCTTTTTACGGATTTCTGTAAGGACTTCTATTTTTAATTATCTCCTAAGCCCCTCTACTTTTTCTATATTTAGTAGTATTATAATTATATATCCAGTTATTATCTTAAGGGGGGTAAGTTCCCTATACTATAAAAGCGCAGCTATAGCGGCCTAGGTGTGGTTTACCGGTAAAGGAGGGTTTTATTTATTTTTAATTTTACTTAGCCGTTAGAGGATTTAATTAAGGGTTTACTAAAGGGGCGCCTAAGGTTCGCTAGACTGGCGAAGCTATTCTACTAGCTATATTAGATTATTATAGTTAACGGTTACTCCCCTATAATTCTAGGTACTAGACACGTTTAATAGGCTTTATATTTTATTAGATACCTTCTTAATAAAGGTATTTCCGCTTTATAGTATAGTATTCGCCTGTTTTTATTATAGAGGGCTATTGCTAGGCGTAGTTCTGGCGGTCGCGTATAAGTACAAACTACCGTCGTTTAACGTATACCTCCCCTACGATATATATATCTTAGGGGGATTCTCTAGGTGTTTTATAGGGTTCTTTTAGTTAGTTTTAGTCTTTTTAGGCTAGGTGTAGCAAGAGTTCCTTTTCTATAGCGAGAATATTTAGGTAGTTTAAGAATAGAAAAGATATACTAGCTATACTAGCTATAAAAGTTATTAGCTTTATTATCTTTTTTATAGATTTTTAGTTTTCTTTTTTAGTAGAAAACTAAGGATATCCTCTTTTTTCTCCTATTCTAAATAGGTTAGAAGAAGGAAAAGGGGTAGAAAAAGTAAATATAGTTATAGACTTATTATTACTTATTTTTATAAGAGGTTTTTTTTTATACTTATTAAACTTTAGTATCTTATAGGGGGGTTTTCTAGTTTTTATAGTAGATAATAACCTCCTTAGGTTTCTTATCTCCTAATTCTAAAGGTAAAAAACTAGGTAAAAAGCCTTACTAGTTTTTACTATCCTTTTACGCCCTTTCTTCTTATTAATTTTACTAGAAGATTTCTAGGGAGGTTAGGCTAAAAGGTAGTAGAAAAACTAGCTAAAAAAATCTAATATAGTTATTTTCTTTTTCTATTAGAAGTAGAAAAAACTACTAAAAAAAGGACTTATTAGGCTTTTACTAGTAAAAAAGCCCTAAAGGTAATCCTCCTCTTATTAAAGAAAATCTAATTAAAGAAGATATAGAAAAGTACCTACCCCCTCTATTTTATTAGGCTTTTACTTTCTATAGAAGAAAAACCTAGGAAAAGTCTATGTTTTAATATTTTAGTGTTTCTACCCTTACCTTACTTATAAGCTAGGACTACCCCTTTAAAGAATTTTCCCTTTAGAAAAGGGGGTAAAAAGGTAAATAAATCCACCTCTAGCTTGCTAGGCAGTGGGAATTGGGTCTTAGAAGTTGGAAAATCGATTGTTTTTGGTGGTAAGATGGGTATGCGTAAGTTTTGAAGTGCGGCGCTACCTTTTAGTAAGGTTGCATGTGTGGTAAAAGGTACATTTTAAGGTTATCGCCTGTATTTTCTCTGCCGCGAAGTCAGTCACTTTGACTACCCAGTCTTCGTCCATGGATAGATCTTTAATCGGAACGATCTGATCATTCTCGTCCTCTGTCTCGGCGTTCTGAGGGTTTTCAGTGGTGGCTGCTTGAACCCGATTCATCTTAGAGGCAGTGGTGAACATAACTCGTTGCTGAGTGGAAGGCCGTTCGACCGCCATGCTCTCAGGCTCGTCATCTTCACGACGAAATTGCTCATCGTTGGTCTCAAAGACGTTGGATGGGCTACGTTCGATGCGTTTTGTGATTGACTTGCTCTCTTTATCGGTATTATCAATTTGACTTTCCTCAGGCTGTACATCTTGGATCCGCCCCACCTCTACTGCGGCTATGGTTTCGACGTCTTGATTGTGGATACGCATCTCCTTCACGCTACGATCCCTATCCCCATTACAGCCGTCGCTACTGGCGGACCGACCGGAAGATCTACCGTTTAGGTTGTATTCCGCTCTATCTTCCTCTATCGCGGCTTGATGGATGGATTCGTTGGCCGTGTCGACAAACATACCCTGCAATAACTCATAATCTTCATCTTCGTGCAAGTTGACGGCCACCGTCATCCTAACCATCCTCTTCTCTCGGTACTCTATGGCGTTAGGATGGTCTCCAGTCTTGATAAGTTCAGTGGAAAGCTTAGCATGCCTTGATGGTTTCGCTCGTTCTATTACCCGAATTAGGAATCCTCTGCCGGATTTGTACTGCACTCGCAGGAAGCTGGCTAGTTTGGCAAGCGACTTGCAAATATCTGAGTATTCGTCCTCCTCGCAACCGTAGAAAATCTCTTCTTTCTGCTGCATATTCCGAATCAACGAAGAATACAATTGTATAACATAATAGTGCGTATCGAACTTATTGGGAATCGAATCTTGGCTCAAGCTGTTCAGCTTACTTCTTGAATAATTTGAGGTATTAAATCATCTGTTCTGATGGTCAGGCCGTTAGATTTCGGTTCCCAAACGACCTCGTCGCGGAATATTGCCCATGGCTCGAGAAATGCTTCGCGTTCAAGAAGACACGATATTAGGTCTGCTTCGCTGTCGAGGTGAAGAGCATCGAGTACCTCCTGGAGTGGTTTGCTGACCTTGGGTTGGGCCTCTCTGGATGCTCGTGCCGTAAGTTGACGCCTCTTCGCAACTACAGCAAGCCTCGTTGAATAGGTGCGTGGTGGATTTACCGGCATGGTGGTTGAATGGTCAGTACCTCTATACATATGCCACTGAATATATCCTGGAGGTTGTAAATCGGATGAGAGGGTGAAGATAAAAGAGAGGCTATAGAAAAGGAGAGCACATCTGCTTCTTGCCTGTGGCGTTTTTGTTATGCTTAATTTCATTCACTTCCACGCACCCTGTCAGCCTGCAAGAAAAATTTGAACTAATTCACCATGGCCAAATTCAAAAGCATTCGTGTGGCCTGTCCCATTCCTTCTATAAGCTCTTCCTCAGGCATCTCGACATTCATTGGCCACCCTTTCTGCCTCCCTTTTGGTTCAAAGACTCAATATTTGTGTGTATCATTTCTGTGCTTAGTTCATAATCACAACGAATTCCAACATCCTTCCGACTGCTCACATATCTTGGTGACAAATTCCTGCAACCACCATGGACAACACATCTGGCTCTAGACCAAGCGCCTCAGGTCGCTCACACCTTTCCGCGGTGGATACAGTGCTCCGCTATATCACCGATAAAGCCACGAGCAAGCTCAATGGCCACCTTCTCACTATCTTTAACTCCTCCCTTCCGAGCCCTCCGAATCCCCCAAGCAGTCCTCAAAAAACTATGGAAGCTTCTACGGACAACACTGTAGTAGAGACCCCGTGTATCGAATTTGGCGCCATTACTGCACACGACATGGCCTACGACAAATACGTTGCCTCACGCGGCTACCGTGCAAAAGGCCAAGGCCAAGGCGGAAATCTCTCCCGCACACGGTTCGAGCAGCTCAAGGCGGCCGTTGTCCCATTCGATGTCAAGCGCTTCAAGCAGCTAGTGAACTCGATGGAGGCAGCCATAGTCGACCTCGGAGGTGACGTGAGGCTTCCGCAAAAACCTCAAGCAACGTCTGCCCAACACCGCTAACCACGGGTTAAAAGCAGGCTCCTGACACCAAGGCGACCGAAGTGAAGAAGCTCCCGTGCAGGGCCGTGCTTCGTATGCTGCTGACCCAGCAGAAGATGATCAATGAGCGCCATGACGCCCTAGAGAAGTACGTGAAAGCATCCATACTGGAGCAGACGAAGATAATTGAGGAGAGGTATGTAGAGAAGTTGGCAATAATGGAGAAGAAACACGAAGAGAAAATAGAAGAGTTGTGGATGGCGCTGAAGGAGAAGACTGGTGAGAGCACTGTGGAGGATCTCGTGGAGATGTACTGATCCTCGTGTTTCTCCTTCAACGATACACTTATCTTCAACTGAGTGACCTGTCGAAAATTTGGTGGTTCTTGGTGACTTGAAGGTATTGTTCACAAAATGAAGTAGAAGAAAGGTGGCGATATCGTGAGTTGCGATTGTTGGAGGTACTTTTGAGGTTCTATAGGTAGAAACCTTGACTCTGGACTATCAATACATCAACGAGCAAAAAGCACAGGACAGACTTAATAAAACCTATTAGTCTACAAGGAATGACCACATTTGATATCGAGAGTGAGAGTGAAACAGGCCTGTCTAGATCAACTAATGCATTCCTATTTTATCCAGATCTATGAATACACTCAAATCAAAAGAATTATATTACATATGCTGAAAAATGCATCACCTACTCAGCGACCCAAACGGCTGCCATACCCATTCCCGTTCCAATGCACATACTGGTAACGCCGATCCTCTGCTTCGTCCTCCTCAGCTCAGTCAACAGCGTGCTCACTTGCCTTGCACCTGTGCAGCCAAGAGGATGCCCGAAAGCAATCGCGCCACCCTTAGGGTTCACCTTCTTCATATCCAAGCCCAGCTCGTTGATGCAAAAGAGGCACTGGCTCGCAAACGCCTCGTTAATCTCATAGATATCAACATCGTTCTTATCCAAGCCCGTCTTCTTCAGCGCCACAGGGATAGCGGCTGCTGGGCCGACGCCCATGAGGAGAGGCGGCACGCCGACGACGGATGCCTGGACGAACTTTCCGAGGATGGGCTGGCTGAGGCGCAGAGCCGTGGAGCGCTTCATGAGGAGCACGGCCGCCGCACCGTCGGAGATCTGGGACGCATTGCCGGCGTGGATGCTGCCGTCCTTTGCGAACGCAGGCCGGATCTTGCCGAGGCTCTCGGCGGTGATGCCTTCGCGGACGCCGTCGTCGCGCGAGACGGTGATTGTCTTCTCCTCGTCCGTCTTGGGGTCCGTGTATTTTACGGTTAGCGGGACGATCTCCTCGTCGAAGAGGCCCTTCTTTTGGGCTTCGACGGCTTTCTGGAAGGACTGTGCGGCGAAGCTGTCTTGGTCTGCGCGGGCGATCTTCTTGTTCTTGGCCATTTTTTCGGAGAGCACGCCCATGGGGACTTTACAGTTCTTGGCTTCGGTGTGGGAGTCGAGGAGCTCGGAGAATTCGGTGACGGCTTGAGGGCTATTTCCGTTAGTGTCGGTTGCAGTATAGCATGTTGCTAATGGACAATGCTGCAATCTTACCCATACTGAGTACTCATGCTCTCCACACCGGCACCAACCCCAATCTCAATCATGCCAGACTTTATCGCGTTGGCCACATCGACGCATGCTTGTAAGCCGCTCGAACACTGCCTGTTCAAACTCTTTACTGCGGATGTGACGGGGAGTCCTGCTGCAAGCGCTGCGGCACGGAATTCTGTGGCACCACCACCAGGTGCTAGTACCGTGCCAACGGCAATGTCTTCAACGAGAGATGGATCGATGCCGGAGCGGGAGATGAGGGACTTAAAGGCGCCGTGGAGGAGGTCGGCAGCGGCTGTGTCTTTGAAACCACCTTTACCGCCTTTGGTGATGGCGGTGCGGAGAGCGCAGGTTACGACAACCTAGAAGAGAAGTAGGGTTAGCAGGCGCAAGGATAATGAGGAAATACACAGTAACCATGAGATTTGTATTGAGAGGGTACGAATGACTCGAAAGTCACAGCAAGAAGTATAATATCCTTGCCACCGGGGTCCAAGTCTACACTTTGGCGCTGAAGTACTTCAAAGCTTCGGACCCAGTCTTTAAGGAAAAAAGGAGAGCCAATCATACATCGTCAGGATGTTTCTCCAAAAGAGCCTCCTTCCCCCTTGGAATATCGGCCTCAGAGGCCTTTAGGTGATCGCTGACTTGCGAAAGTCGTTCCCGAGCTATGACGAAGAGATCAGCTACGCCGATTGTTCTCTAAGCCACACAACCCTCTACGTACCTTGCAAGCCCCTACCAGTCTGATTTGCCATATTGAAAGAGTTGTAAAATAGAAAAATGAGGTGTCAGATGGGTGTAGAGACTCAATTGGCAGGGTGGGCGGCAGTTCTTATGATTCGAATGTTCCACCAAAATACCGAGGCTTCTTCCACTTGCGGTTAGTCAAGCGAATAGAGCTAGGTCATCTTCACATGCAATGCATTGGCTGTATCAATCATGTGCAGAAGATAGCCTTCCCACCTTCAACGCCATGAAGGGAAACTCCGTTTAAGGTTTTGGAGGCGTCCATACAGGCGTGCAGAATGTGGGGTATGGGAAAGCAAGCCCACATGCAGAAATCGCCAGTTAGAATTTATATTGGAAAACCAGCTGTTGACGTGTTCAAGACGGCATTCTTGCACCTCAAGGCCGTCATCTCTGTTGATGCTGACCCATATGTTCTCCATGGTATTGATATCTCTCAAGGTGGGAACGGTGCTGAACACAAATCACAATCCATGTAGAAAAAATACGTGGAGAGGGGTATGTAACCCAGGAAGCTTCCATACCCATACCTTCTTCCCAAAGCCACGAAGTGCCTCCTTTGATATCATCCAAGCGTTTCACCCATACGATCCTACATCTCTTAAGAAGGCATCTTCCTAGGGTGAATAGATATACCGATTCCATAGAACGCCTCGCTTTCCATCCCTCGGGTTCAAATAAAACGCTCACACTGGCACCTTAAAATGCCATAACCTCATCCACCATCCTCTTCTGCATTCCGCAGTCTTCTTTCCAGCTCGTCTACAATACTATCCCGCTGTACTTCTTCGTATCCTGGCGGAGGTTCTGCCGGCGGACTGAAAGTCTCCTCTTGGGGACTTGGTTGTGGCGAGGGTTGTCTAGCTGATTGCGGTGAAACTCCTATCCCACTATCTCGTGGTGCCGGAGGGGTCGCTAAAGGCGCTGCAGGTCCAGGCTGCGGATTCTGTCCAGATTCCTCATACGCTGGCAGTTCATCTAAGTGCACAGTATCGAGGTTTACACCGGCCAACGCTCCTGCACCCCGCCCTCCTCCGCTTTCTGACCCATCGCCCGTTATGTATCCGCTTTCTCTAGCTACTTCGACTGCTTGTTGTAAGCGTTCCTTTAGTCTCTCATAGTTAGTGTGAAAGTCGAAGGCACCACCCTCTTTGAAGGTGATTTTAAGTTCAAGCGCGGCGTGTTGTGGAGGTATTCCGCCCCCGGAAACCGGTTGCACGATTGATGTCCATACATTTGGGCCGAACCAAGGCGCGGTTACATGGGTATCATGCAAGTTGAGTATTGGAGCGGCGAAGGAGTGTAGCTCGGGCGTGGGTGAGGCAGGGAGATATATTAGCTACAAAGTTCTATTGTCAGTTTTGAAATGTTATCGAGTCTAGCTTGGCAAAGCTTACTCGTCGGTTTGTGAGGTGCACGCAACCTGCGCTGCTTTGTATTATGTATAGCTCCTTCCCAGGGTATTTATTAAGACTCTGTAGTGAGAGAGTGGTCCGTGGAGGCGATGTGTAGAGAGTCTTTTCTCCAGGTAGAGGGGTAAAGCCTCCACTCTCCGAGAGCATAACCCAGCTGATTTTGGACAAACGGATACGTTTTAGCATGGTGACTGCAGATAACAGAAATATCAAGTCAAAAAGATACGAGGTCAGAAGCCATTAGATCCAGGGGATGAATCAGTGAGCTTAGAGAGCTCCTCGCGGGGTAACGGTGATCGTGGGCCTCGAGGGAAATATACTTACTTTATGGACATGGCTGAAGGGTTTTGCGGTAGCTTCTTCCTGTTCCGAACAGTCGATAGCCTCTGCGAGACCGGACTTTTTACCTCTGTGTGAGAATGAAATGTGCTCGCAGGTAAGGCTGCAGCAACCAAAGCCTGTTGGTGACGCGACGAAGCAGCACCACGCTGTCACAAAAGGCAGTCATATATCGGCCCGCAAGCCGACAGCGAATCAGAGGGTAGGCAGCGGCTAAACCGCAGGGCATGGAAAGATGCGAGAGTTGAGATTTGGGTGCTCCGAGTAGCTGAAAATGGCGAGTAGCTGGGCCTTCCTTACTGCTACCGCTGCTTGAGGTCCAAGCTAAACACGGTAAAGCAAAAAATTCAACGGCAGCCAAGGAGCCCAAGAACTGTGCGTTTGTATATCCAGGAAGACGTGCATCTTCTAGCAATCCCGTGCTTGGTCTTCTCTGACAAATACATCGGAAACAACGCACTTCCGGCCGTAACCCCTACAGACAAAACATTTTCCAAGGGCAGAGGCACCGGGGCTGAGGCATGAAAGACATCGTAATTAAAAAAGTACATCTCTGTTCATCAAGTGAATTATGAATAAAGCATTACTGCAAAAAATAACACAATTTCCTGTGTCCCTTGTGTACCAGCTCATCGGAGCAGATCCTTGGAAAGACTCTGAAATACTAATACTAAGCGTCAGAGTACAAAAGCACAAAAGTACAGCATAACCACCAATACCCAACACTACTTGCCAATAGCCCTTACGTCTTCTTCCAGATAGGACTAACTCTCGCCAATACTTGGTTCTGGATTGGATGTGAAATAAAAGAGCCCGAGAGTCCCACAAACCTCCAGACGGCTCCATCCCCTTGATCTGGCGGCTCCAGCGGTTCATGTATCAGTGCTTCTGGCTCATTGCCTTCCCATGACTGGAACGTAAACACATCATTAATGGACCCACCCAATTTGTCTTGGAAAACCATCTTAGCAATGCGTTTCTGGCCTGGTATATAAGAAATGACAACTCTGGTAATGTCAAGGCCGGAAATGTCGAATGTGCTCCAGTTCGCTGACTTGTGTCGTTCTCCCCACCGGACCTGACCTGCTACGCGCGTACAACCGTTTTCCTGCTTGTCGTCTTCATCATCCCGCTCAAAACCGAAACCTAAGGCTCCAATAGCACGATCCGATTTCTTGAAGAATTCGTTGGTCATTGGATAGCGGTGGTGCCCATAGCGGTGGAATACTATCCGTCGTAGAGGGTTTTGGACTTCTTTGCCAAGTGGCTCACTCCAATCTAGAGTGCAGAAGTGCTTGTAATTGCTGCCCAGATTTTCATGTAACTCGGGATCTACTACATCGCCAACCATGTCATGCCGATACCAAAGATTTCCGTCACGCACGTGGCTTTCCGTCATCAGGTATGCACCATCAGTAGACAAGTTAACGCCCATATCGTCGTGGACCGGAACCGGCAACCTTGCTTTCAAGACCTCCGGATAAGCGTAGTTGGGACGCTTCATGCGCGTCGTCCTCGTCTTACCCAGGTATTCGGCATAGGCGAGGTGGGGATGATCGACCAGTCTAGAGGCCTAAGAGGTTAAAATCATTAGTAAATAGTAGGAAGTATGATTCGGAATTCCGCGCTACCTCTTCAGTAATCAATGTCATAGCCTCGCGGCAAAGCAGGCGTGCCTCTCTTAATTCCATCGGATCTGGTGGAATAGCGTCGCGGCAATTGTTGATTTTGTCGAGATCCCAGTCTTCTACCACTTCTGGCAGATCTTCAAGGCTGAATGTGTAACCTCGATTTATGTCAGATTGTAATTCTTCGGTCCCATCTAACAGCGGAGATTTGCTGCTGATTGGACTGTGCGAGATGGCATTCTGTGTTATATGGTTCGGTATTATAGTTTTTATAGCGACTCTTGGGGCTTTCCTTTCTCCTTCCTTATTCCTTCGCGATGGCCTTAGCTTGTACATGAGAGGATTCTGTAGCACTTCGTTGGAATATCAGCCACTCTGTATTAGAGTTGGTGCAGATTTGATACTTACTCTCTCCTATATCCTTCCACAGCTTCTTATATATCATAAGCGCGTCGAACAGATCCGCGGTGTACAGCGCACAGGGTACATAATTCAAGATGATCTTAGGCTCTTCCCACTTCCTTCGTTTGATCGCTTCGAGTTCTGCCTCGTCTTTCTTCTCTTCTGCACTCACAGTATCTGCTTGCTGTTTTTTCTTAAATTTCTCCTCCAACTCATCGAGTCTCTTCCATTTCCACTCTTGAAAGCTTCTAAGAGACGTATATCTGGTTAAGATAGCCATCGTCCTTGCCGACGACCTGGCAACCATAGACGGGAACGCACTTGCAACAGCAGCGACGCTCTCCGGCGTCCATTGGATGCCAGGTTTCTTGATGTTGCCACCGCCGATCCAGTTGACTGAAATAGTGATTTCCGTGTGTTTTAGTGCTTCACGGTGTTCCTTGTTTAAGGATTCACTGGCTCCGACTGAAACAGGAGACGGACCTACAGCAAGTTGGATGTCGATAGCCTGTTTCACGGCCTTGAACTTTGACTTGTCATGTATTTTGACGGAAATCACTGCATTGAACTGGCCGCCCTCTACGAATCCTGAAATAAAGCTATCTCCGTAGACTTCGGTAAATCTTTCCAATGGAAGCTTATCGATCTCATTGAATTTCATGTCGTCGCTCGAAGCTCTAGCATCATTGTTGACTATGACACTCACGACATAGTTAAGGTCACTGTCGAGGACCTTGGTCTCGTTGACGAAGGAGGCATTGCCATTTCCGTGAATTGTTCCGTACTTGATAGACATGGCCGTTGAAATGTTGAGTGCGTCCATGATATCGCTAACATTATCTATTGCGCGTGTTGAGTACGTCACGCTTTGACTGGTGTTTGGTACCGGCCCTGCGGGTATGATGAATGCTGAATTCGTGTTTGGCTCGAGCATGAGGGTGCTATGGGAGTCCTCGTTGGTCACTGAAGATGTAGGTCTCGTAGTTTGACTAGCGCTTTCGCCCGTTGTGGGCTGGATTACTCCGTTCGCGGCTGCATCTAGACTCTGCCTGGTCGCTGGCGCATCACTATTTGTGGTAGTCGTAGGGGAGGGCGCTAGTGGTAATGCAGCGGCGTCTGAGCTTGCTGTAGCTTTGGTAAGATCTTCATCTTCTTTCTTGCCTGGTACAGTTGTTTTAGGTGGGTTTGTAGATTTAGGTCGGACCTCTACAGCACTTTCGATTCGAATTTCTTGTGTGTAAGTGTTGAAGCCTTGCCCTGTTTACCGTGCATTATCAGCATGGGGCGTCTCTGTTGCGGATAAACCATTCCTACCAAGGCGCATAGCATTCGTGTATGGTGCCGTGAAAGACATCACGAGTTAGCAGAGGTAGTGACCAACCAATGTACGGTTATGGGCAGTGCCTGGGACGCGAAAATGAATAACAAGGAGTTTGGAAAAATGAAGCGTAAGGCTGAGTGAATGCAATCCTAGTGTTTGGTTCTCTACCTATAAAGGCTCTAGTATATATATACCCCAGCGGGTGATGTGGCGCGGTCAAGTAGACTCCTAGACATGCTACTTCAGCACCCTCAACAAGCGCCCATCAGCACAATTCCACCAGCTCTTGCATCCATTTACCGTCTAACGATCCAAAGGACTGGATACAGCTCACCACCTCTGCTGCCAAGCGGCCTGAGCGACCACTATATCTAAAACTATCCCAGAAGAGCGGCTGATCGTCTCAGCTCGGCCCGGAAGATACTAAAAGGGAGAACGTCACACAAGAAAAGCGCAGGCCAAGGAAGGGCTGAGCAAAGCTTGTGACCTCTCTTCCGGTCAAATAATGTACGGTGTGAGGCCGTTTTACCTGGGTTGTTCCGCTGCGGCGCAACTACAGCAGCGCGATCATGGCATTTAACTGCTCGAAAGATGAGAGCTAAGATAAGCCAAGAAACATGTGTAGAAAACGAAGGAAAAGCGTATGGGCTATGGAAGTCTAGAGCAGCCTCCTCGGCATGGCATTCAGCATGATAGTAGCGTCGCAAAAAGTTTCCTCGTCTTGAGACAAAGGATTGGGCAGAATTCATTGGAAACGGAAATGAAAGCCGACAATCACCATTCCTAGCACGAGGTGGATGGGGGCTATGACCGCTGATCGAGTGAGAGCAAATGATAATGGTCGGTCAAAGAGTAGGCGGAAGGCCCGTGGGAACTTGGTAGAACTAGATGAAGAGGGCAGTTTGGTACCTAAAGAGTAAATAGGCGCCCTGAAAGGATCGGGAGGATTATTGGTCACTTGCAAGGCTGGGCCAATCTGACTTCAAGGCCTCAAAGGATTTTTAGGAAGCAACGTCTTAAATTGAAAGTATCTCTGGACCGTGAATTGTCGTCAGATGGATTTGAGAATGTACGGAGGTAGCGGTCAAAAGTTCCTGGCCCCCCCCGCGCCACCGATGCGCCACCAATACGCCACAAATTTCTTTCTTGGCGTTCCGAATTAGGAAGGAGGCTGGTATGGAAGATGGATTTTGGCTCTCTACGACGAGAGTGTAGATATATGACATCATGGTAGTGATATATAGGATTACTGCTTCTGCCCACTAGCTAGCCCACCACCTCGTCCACCACCTCGTCCACCACCTCGTCCACCACCTCGTCCACCACCTCGTCCACTACCTCGTCCAGCACCTTGTCCAGCACCTCGCCCAGCACCTCGCCCTGGCTTCTTTCCTTTCGATGACTCAGCCTACTGCTGCTGTAGCTCCTGCTGCTGTTGTGGCTCTTGTTCGGGTTCAATAAACGTCTCATTGAGTAGCTTAATTGGCAGGCGGCGTCGTGGGTTCCGTCGTGGCTCCGGAGGTAGAGCTTGAGGTGGTTTGGGAGGTGATTCGGGAGGTGGCTCTAGAGGCTCTTGGGGTGGTTCTTGAGGTAGCTTATGAGCTTCTTGTATCGCGAAGATAGCAGTAAGAGCAGCGCCAGCAGCGCTCTTAGCTACTGGTGCCTTCTTTAGAGCACGCCGTCGTGGCTTTAGCTGCGGCTCTTCCTCCTCAATATTAGATATATCTGTCGACCTGAGTCGGGTGTCATGCCGCCGACTCAGTTACCTACTCCTTGACTCGGTCACCGACTCAGTCACCGACTCCCTATTACGTACCCCCCCCCCTGTACCTGCATCTACCTTATGTATATATAGCCTCTTTTTCTTCATAGATCAATCGACACACGAGTTCTTCTTTTCTCACAATCGGTGCACGGACTTCCGATTGACAATATCCTCCCAATCGTGCTGCGGAACTTAGTATTCTGGTGGCCCTAGTTAACATAGCTTATCTAATAAGCCTTCGCGATACTCGTTGCCTCCTTTAAGCCTTATTATCTCCTGTATATAGCAAGGGATCCTCTTAATCTAACGCTAGATTCGCTACTACTCTAGCTCCCTCCATGCTTTATACCAGGCTTTCTTAGCAGGCTTTTAAGCTATAAGGGCGCCCTTCTTAGTAGTGACTCTCTTAAGGTATAGCTACACTAGCTCTATTATATTTATATCGGGCGAATTACCACACCAGGTAAGGCGTTAAACTTCTACAGCGCTTATTAAAAGGTTATAATACTTAGCAACGTAAGAGGGAGCCTTATTTTCTTAAATTAATATATTTAGAAGATTCTTTTAGCAAGCTTAAGCAAATAAAATTAGCTTTGGTGTGAGAATAAACGTTATATAGCAATACCAATTAACTCCTTTACCACTACCTCTTATAAGCTTACCGTGACTTTTATCCCATTTCTATATAGGTTTCTTACCTATAAGATTTTAAATTCCCGTTCTCCTTATAGCAGTAGTAAGCTCCTATTCTGCTCTTACGATAGGTTCAAGTTTGGCGTTAATTTTAATAAGATCAGCTGTTGCAGTAGCTTATTGTTATATTGTCTTAGGGGTCCAAATATAGCAAGGGCCCTTTCTATAATATAAGAAGCTGCCCCAAAATATAAACTCTAAATAGCCCTTTTACCGAGGTCTTATTGTAGATCTAAGAAAGCGTTCTTCTAGCTACCTCTATACGCAATAGCCTCTAAGACAATAACCAAGAATAATTAAGGTCTTATTGCTCCAAATAACGTTTATCTAATCCTCTAAAGTCTAGTCCTTATAGCAAAGGTAGAACTTAAGCCTATTCTTCTTTATCTACGCTAAAAGACCGGGCTTGCGAGTAGCCTTAGTCTTACGGAAGTTCTACAACTTAAGGATTCGCTATATAGTTTTAGCGCTAAGATTAGTGTCAAGAGCAAGTTACTTAGTACTCTTTTCCCTACTATAGCGGTTACGACGAACCTTCTTAATAACTTCTTAAATCTTAGCAGACATACGTTTAGTTAGACGACCTAATTAAGGTGCATCTCTAAGGTAAATATTAAGAATTGTGCAGCTTTTAGTCTTGTTAAAGTCGCGTTTCCGTGCTTCTTGGACGACCAATTTAATACAAGAGACGCTCATTCCAGTAGCGGCTTAAATATCGGCATTTATGCTACCACAAATCTTTATAGTAAGAGCCTGAGCCCTTATACAGATGTTGTATAAGTTACCTATCACAAATAGCAAGATATAATAAGGATTTGATATATTTTAAAAGCTTAGGGAGTACAGTATTAAGGGGAGAGTCGCATACGTCGCAACCCCGCAGTGCGCGCCAAGCATCGCTTACGCCACACTAAGCCACTAAAGGCTAGCGCACATCTGGGGGGGGCCAGGAACTTTTGACCGCGACCTCCGTACCGTTGCAGAAAAAGAACATTCGCGACCAAGTTTCGTGGCGTTCTCGCCCCAAAAGGTTTGTCAAAGCTCACCCACCAATGACTATGGAAGGATTACGCATCGCCAGATATCTGCAGACCGCGACCTCAGCTTCAGCCCGTATCGTTTGAAGTTTTCACTACCTTTGATAGTGATGGCAGTGTACTCATTGAGTATACCCGGTGCCATCCTAATAGTATACCAAGGCGCAGATTAGTATTGCCTTTTGAATTTTAGCGTCCCTTGGGTTACTCTCTTGAGTATTACTGGACATGTGATTTCCATTCAAACTGATTGCGGCCCTAGGACTGAAAACAAAGACTGGGTTAGAAAATACACATCATTTAGTTCTAACAGAACCCTAGAAAATAGTTCAACCATACCCACAACTTCTAGCCCCAAAAACAAGATAGCTTCAGCTAAGCAGTTTCAGCAACGCATCTGCACCGGTGGTACCCCAGAAATGAATTAAGATCTAGAACTGGCGCGCTATAGAGTTAAATATGGCTAAATACCAAAGGCTGCTTCGTTTAATCGGTGTATTAAATCTCTTTTGTATTGATATGGCGCTGCTAGCGCATTCCTCATTCGACGGTCAAGGTCTCTAACCACCACAATGCTCACCGAAACACCAGGATCTAAGTAATAATACACTAACCTCAACCCTCAAACTCCATTATTCCCTGCCTACCCTAACTTAACCGCCGGTCCCACTCCCCCCACCAACGCCTCGAAACTGTTCCGCAATCAGCATCCCAAGCGTTCTCCTCCTCGGCGCCCCTTGGCCCTGCGCTGCCAGCATCCCCGTCGCCTGTCCCGCGCCCGCCTCCCTCTCGCCTTCCAGCCTTCTCCTCAGGCCCTCGAACCCCTCGAACCCCTCGCGGGCGCTATGGTCGCGCTTCTCGCCCACCAGCCAGCCTGGCACGCGCCACTGGCTCGCATAGGGCAGGAGGTCGCGACGGTACGCGGTTCCGACAGCCCAGCCGACGAGCGCGGCGAGCGCGGAGCCGGGTAGCTGGCTTAGCGCTAGCTGGCATGGTATAACGTAGCTGAGGCTCTTTGAGGTGAGGAAGATGCCTGTTTGCATGATCGAAGCCGAGCTGCTGGAGGACGACCCGCTTGTGGAGGAGGGCGCAGTTGCGGCGACCTTGTATTTGTAAATATGCGGGATAGCGGCATGATATTGGACTAGTAAGGCGAATAGCATAGCTGTTGGGCCAGCGGGAAGGTGGTTGAGGCGGTTGAAGGTAAGAGGGCGGAGGACCAAGGTTAGGAGAAGAGGTGGGAGAAGAGTCGTGTATGGAAGAGTAGAGACGAGGAAGGACTAGAGTTGCGTCCAATATGAGTTAGCTTAAGAACCCTAGCTTTTAGTCGTAGAGATATATAAACATAGAAAGGAGTCGAGGTAGAGGACAGTTGCGACATACAGCGAATTTCCGACTCCCCCAGAGTCTCTCAATCACCCTCAAGTGATAAAATGCCATTGCGGCGAATAGCACTTCTGTGGAGTTTGTATAGCATACCTATTTGGGTTATTAGATCTTGTTCCCCATCCCATTCCATACCAATACTCAACTTACTTGCCACGTCAACAATCTCCAAAACTGTCCATAAACCCACAGATGCGGGACAACCTCAATGTGAACATAGTATTTTGTATCCGTCAGACTTGTGAGTAGCGCGCTAGTAACAACCCAGAAGACCAGAAATCTGGACACCCGTGCGTTGGTGAAGCCTGAAGTGAGCATGTTGGTGGGGCGGTCATTGTTTTGCGAGTGAGAAAGGATACAGGGGAGGAGGTGCGATTCGCGGAGGTGAGGCCGGAAACACCTTTCTTGAAGTCACGTGCACATTTCACTTCAAGGAGCAGGTATTTAAAATTGTGTAAAACACAATTACCTTTAGCTAATATAAGTGGATGACCGAGCCTTGTTCGGCTTTCAATCAGTGCTGTTCGAATATCGAGCTTGTTATACAAAAAGCCTCCCGAAAAAATAGCGCATAATGTCCACCAGACGATCCCAAAAAGACCACAGGGAACTATTACACAAAAGCCAAACCAAAAGCGCCGGTCTCTAGGAATGCTATAGCCCAACTCCTTTTTCCAGTACCAGAACGCCAAAGCTTCGCTACCTTCGCTTCCCAAAACTCCTAGTTCTCGCTGCGAACTCCTCAACATCCTCATTGGCATTGAACATGAAGTCTCGGCCCCCCGTGCCGTAATCCCTATTGCCAGGTGAGGGCCATTGCTGGTACTTTTCCCACCAACCGGGAGGCCTCTCCGGCTCGGTTGTCGAGTACTCTGTTTCAAGGCTGGCCGTCGGGGACGGCGCACGATTGTTGTACGTCGGTGCAGGCCGGGTGAAGAACTTGTTGCTTGTCCGTGGCGGAGGACTGCAAGCGTCTTCAGAATGTCCGGGAATCTTGTGTTTAGATGATCTATTGGAGCCTTCGCGTGATTCCGGAAGCTGGGGGGACTTGATGGTTGCGCTGTTTTTATAGAGGTCTCTCAGCCCTAGGCCTGGATCTGGGATAGGCGTCGCTGGTCTTGACTCAGTGGAAGGGTCCAACTTAAGCCTAAGATCCGCAGAGCCAAATACAGGAATTTGAAACCGCCCACCGATTCCCGGGCTGGATCTCAACGTGGGACTTTGAGTGGGTAAGGGTGGCACAACCTCCGGCTTCGAATCTTCTGTCACGGAAACAAGAGACATGCGCTTGCGCAGTTCGTTAACCGAGCCAGAACCATGAGATGTCGTCCTTATAAGTGTCCGAGCTCTTGCCGAGTACGGTCCCACTGGTTTTGAATTTGGCTGGGGTTTCGTTGCCGGGACTTGAGGAGAAGACGGCTGGCTGTAGTAATCGGAGTCTCTCTGACCGGTTGAGGGCCTGGATTCCGGAATACTCCATAGATCTGATGCACGTTTCCTCGGCGAGTCCGCTTCAGCCTCTGTGCTGTAGTAGTCAGACCCGCCATTACCACCGATTGCTGCCTTACAGTTGGCTACTCGGTCTTTCAAGGTAACATTTTCAATTTCCAACCGATATATCATATCAGCTGCTTCCTCGAGTCCTGCATCCCGTTTCTCCATCTCCATGACCAGTTCTTCATTGATCGAGAGTAGTTCTGCGTACTCCTCGTGTTTGGCTGCAAGATCCTCCTCTAAGCCCTGCGTTTTCAAGTGCAGCTGGTCGTTCTCTTCTCGTAGTTCCTCATTTTCGTCCTCTACCCCTTCAAAAGCTTTTATCTTCTCCAACGCCTCTTCTAATTCTTTCTGGATCTTTGCATTGTGCTGCTCCAACAAACATATGCGTAACCCAAGATCAAAGTTGCTCTTCTCAATCTGGTCCTTTTTCGAGTCCATTTCCTTCAGTGTAAACTTGCGGGTTGGTGTGGGGCGCTGCTCCTTGACCTCGCTTGCGCGGCGGTAGCGACGTTTGGAGGTATCATTTCCCGAAGCATCCTCCTCTTCAGCATTGGCAGCCCACTCGTCTCCAGGGTGTTCAATAGGAGTCGCGGGTTGGCTTAATGGGTTGACTGGAGAAGGATTCTTTGCCTTCCTGCTGTTCAGAGCTTCTCGGAGATATTCAGACTTAGGCTCGATTGATGTATCTCGTGATATCGGCATGGATCGTTGCGTACTCGATGTCGATGAAGCCTGAGACGCTTTTAGTGTCCTTCGCGAGATCAGATCCTTTGACGGAGACGTCTTCGAGATTTTCCGATCCATGTTTAACGGTTATATGTAATAATGGCTAGGAAAGAGTGAAAAATTCCGTTGAAATAATGCTGCGTGAATGGCGGGATGTTTATAGGTGTCAGTCAACAGAAAACAACGACTTCACGAAGCCTTTGTTCTTTGCTAAGCCACGATGCAAATTATCCCTCCAAACTGTAGTTCCGATGCGTTCTCACAATGCAGCCAAACAGAGCGCGCGCCGGTATACGTGTTCCAATCGCAAAGCCGCACAGTACGGCGTCGTGTACGTGTCGCAGAATCAGATGTCGCAGACATGGAGCGCTGGCGGGGTGAAGTAGATGGAATGCTATCACAACCAAGCGGAGAATTTAGCCCAAACGCTGGATGCCCCAAGCTGTCTATGCGGTGCTGTCGTCGTCGGAAAACACACGGCTGTAGAGGGGAGGAAAGTCGCTTGGGAGAGGTTCAGGCTTTGGATCCATTTTACGGATAGATTTTGCGGACGTAACGACAGGGAGCGAAGGATTACGGCGAGTGGAAAAAATATGGTGAGCGAAGAATTGGCGGTCAGAAGAAGCAAAGTCAATGACAGCTAACAATACTCTCGACGGTACGCTGTGACAGCGAGGTAAGAATACCACTAGACCATCTCTTGAGTGAACGATACTGATATCTTTCGTCCGCTGGGGTGGCAGCAGAGCGCGGGCGAGAAGCAGGAGGAGGCGTGAGCAAGGAGGACGACGAGGTCTGAAATCGGGCACACTCTGTGCCACACAAAAAGTGCTCGGCACGGGCTGCGGGCCGGCTTTAGCTGCACAACGGCGAGCGGCCCCAGGCCCAGCCTCCCTTTTCCTTTCGATTGAGCGAGGGACCCGACAAGCGGGGGCATCGCCTCCTACTGGCTAGTCCGCGTGGGGATCCGTTTAGCATGCCCAGAATCACAATTGTCGGGATTCATGCAGCAATCACTTTGCCCAAGCTCCATCACACCAACAGAAGCCACTGACACAAGTGCCCTCTCCCATCGGCTTTGGACAGTGTTGGCAGTGTGATAAGGAAAGCCTGCGACTAAGGCCTGTGTGTTTTCTTATCCTCGTCCGGGGATCGAGGGAAGACTGGCATTGTGATGGGTGTTTGAAGTTGTTTCCGTTATCATCAATATCTTACCCTCCATCACACATCGTCACTAATTGGCGCGGTAAAGGCATTCCTATGGATAGGATACAAGGTATTGAGTCGTCAACCTGCGGAATACTTCCATTTCACATATACGTGACGCGGCTTCTTGGAAGTCTACGAATGTCTAGGTATGAAACAAAGACTTTGAAACGCCAAAGAGTGCTAAATAGATACCGTCGCAAAGACACTGTTCACTCTTCGCCCTCTAGCGTCTCATCCTACAACTCTAGCCTCCCGTGCCGTGCGCGATGTCACCTCTAGGTTTGCACTGGCATTTCGTTTCTAAACGTCAACCTGGTCTGCGAAAAGTCATGTATCTTGAAGAAAGAATCAAAATTGCCAGGACCCAGGATATTACCGTTATTTCCATCCCACACATCGGCAGCGAGCAACCCAGCAACGCACAACTATTCCGTCCGTAAATTACAAATAACTCAGTTCATCTCCTCACCAATCCCAACGGCAGCGAGTCTACCCTCCCACTCCCTGCGCAGTTGTTCCATCTCCCCCCAACACTCCTTCCCTAGCTCCTCAAACTGCTGCCTGTCTCGCTCCGTCAGGTTCTTCGCATGCCTCCACCTCCCTTTCTTTCTAATCCTTTCACCCACAACCCCGCCCCAACCCCACCCTTCAACTTCGGTCCGCTCCACCCGTTCCTTGCCCCACCAATCAGTCGCACTGCCCCACTTGGCCTTGCCTTCTCTCTCTTCCATGGCGTCCAATGTGCTCTGCTGCGCTAGCGCCACCCATGCCGGCGCACATGCGCCGTTTGATGCTGTGACTCCGTGCCATTGACTGCCCAGCCATCGTGCAATGTAAAAGGCGGCCGTCATCAAGAGGGCCAGAAAGTAATGGAGAGGCATAATCCCAGTAGAGCAAATGCCAGGATGTGTAAGATATATCTTGGGCCTCCTTGTACTCGTTTTGGTTGTATTGGTGCTTGGGTTGTTCTTAGCAGCCCTTTGTGGTCCATCGTTGATGAGGTACTGAGTAACTAGCGGCGTTGTAGATAGTAGGTCTGCCGTCAACGCCAGTATATCCGTCAAGCGTTTCGAGGCCTCGTATGGCATAGATGAAGCCAGACCCTGGAAGTCTTCAAGCGAAAAAGCACTCGCATACGCCTCAAGACTCGACAGCCAAATCACGCGACCAACTGTTCCCTCATCGGCCTTATGCGCTGATAGCAAAGGGGCCAAGTAGTGACAGAGAAGGTAGTGCCCGAAAACGTTTGCACAGAATACCTCACCGAGCGGTGGTTCCTCAGTCCTCCCTGCATTGCCATCTGCTGGTATTTGGGGCTTTGTGAGCCACCCAACTCCAGATATCTTGTATGTTGGGTAGGTTACTGCATTAACCCAATCCGTGAAGAGGTTGTAAAACGCGTTAGGCCAATTCAAGCCTTCCCAACCTCCAATCCCAGCATTGAGGATCGCTGCGTTGAGTTTTGGTGTTGAAAAAAGCAGTCGCTTAGCAAGTCTCTGCACTGACAAAATTGAGGTCAAGTCCAGTATTTCCTGTCGAAATTGTACGCGCCGGTGCAACAACATGCTGACACCGGGGAAAGATTTCTCTGCCTTACGACAGGCATTCTGTAGGTGCTTCTGAAGTCTGGCAACCGCGTCGTCGCCTTTCCGTATATCGCGTGTTGTAACAATTAGGACGAGGGTTTGGGACTGGGGACGGGTGTGGAGGAATTCATCAATGAGGCGGCAGCATATTGCGAAGCCTAGACCGCTTGAATAAAAGTGTCAATTGGTGGGACGACAATATCGAGAGTTTGCACATACCTGTTGGCTCCAGTCACAAGTGCATAGAAGCCGTCTTCGGGCTGTGGTGTTGTGTTTGACATGGTGTTGTGCTGGTTGTGGGCAAAGGGGAAAAGGGGAATCGGGACACGACCTCATTTGATAGAAACCTCGCAAAGCTCCATTGTTCTATCAATGTGACTTGAAATCATTTCTTTCTTATCTCTAGCTAACTAAAAACATTCCTTCTACCTCTTTTCTCCCGATCTTCTCCTGGTAGAGAGATTAAGGACCCGTTCGGTTCACCTAGCGTAATCGCCACTCAAACGAGACAGACCCCCTGATCGCGCACGGACTCTCACCAAAATATCGATTAATTTACACACCAAATCTACCCTAATCTATGCAAATATGTTGAAATTCTTTGGTAGCTGTTTTTAAAACCTTTCCTTGTAAAGGTTTTAATACCTTAAAATATAGCACCCCCTGTCTTTGCCCTGGCTAATTCCCGCTCTTTTTAAGCCGCTTCTTAACGTAACGAGGTATTAATCCAGCCGCAACCTACTACGGTCCGCCCTATCGCAGAGCAGCTAAATTGTAGTCCTATTACTATGGTCCGCCATATTACGGAGCAGCTAGATATTAGTCCTATAAACGTTACCTACGACTTCTACGCGGCCCTATATTAGATTAATAAACATATTAGTACATTATAGCCTAGCAATTTACGCTTTAAAGCCTACTATAAGCACGGTAATATAAACCTCCCTCTATTCTAGCCTCCGCCAAAATATCTACGCGACCTTTTAAAGTCCTATAGTACTTCTACTAAACAATTTAGGAAGTAACTCCGCGTATATAATATAGCATCGGATTTTACGTCCGTAAACTATACCGTTACTAACCGTAGTATAGCCTATAGCGGCCCAAATTGCTTCTAAATATATAGTAAGCTTTACCATCTATAGGGCCCGCTAGAGCCTTTTACTAATATTACTCCGTGGTATACCTAACTATACTTTTACAACCCTAGTTATACTATAGATATTTAGCTACGGGCCCGTCCTAATACCCAGCTAGATATAACTATTTTGCGGTACCTTACTACTATACTATCTAAGATACGGAACCCTTTTATCGCCCTTTATTAAACCGCAAGGGAACAGCTTTAGGCTTAGCCCGTAACAACCCCGTTATAAATTATTTTAAACCTATAGATATAGCTTATCTTAAAGGCTGGTACTAATTGGCGCTATAAGAACCTCCTAATAAGCGATAAGGTAGCCGTTATTATACTAAACAAGTATAGTAATGCTAGCTTCTGCGACATTATGCTTACGGAGTGTTATACGCCTAATAAGCAGCCGCGATACTGCGGTATTAACTTAACGCATGCCGTATATATGCCGCTCCACTATATACTGCTCTTCCCCCGTAGTAATACTGGCTAGCACTAGGGTCTCTAGCTACGCAACTCTAATTAAGCCCGCTAGCAAAACCGTTTAATCTAGTAGGCCTACTTTCGGTTCTACCTGCACGTCTATAAGCACTCTAAGTTAGTCCCTTTTACCTATTACCCGCTATTTTAGTAATATATTGTAGATATATAGGCACTATATAATTAGAATAAGCTTAACTAGATCCGATTTT
>Ga0307515_10004968_pt1 | contig 27135 bp, 10 predicted proteins | sample 17_EM_MG_FD_194513 | JGI IMG/M metagenome (GOLD analysis project Ga0307515, IMG submission 194513) | Populus trichocarpa ectomycorrhiza microbial communities from riparian zone in the Pacific Northwest, United States - 17_EM | ecosystem: Host-associated > Plants > Roots > Unclassified | place... | reverse complement strand
CCGAATGCAGGTAGACAACGACGTCGTGTTGTCTGCTCAGTGAAAACGAATATCTTAACATTCTCTTTTGGGCCGAAAAAAGGATTTTCTTTCACATGGGCTGGACCTATTGCCGTGGAGTTTGATGGATAAATTGTGGTAATTCTTACAAATGTGGGGTAGCTTTGATGCATGTTGTCTCCTTTTTTTATTTAACCCAGAAAATAAAAAAAATAAAAATTCAATTCACTCTTAAATTCTTCTCGAACAAATTGTCATGATGAAAAGGCTAATGTGTCCAAACTTCCCTTCAACCTTTCTATAATTGTTATTTCACCTCTTATTAAACAGTATCAACTAACAGATGGATTCTCTGTTTTTTTTTTCTAAATTAATATTTTTTTTGTTTTTAGATATTTTAGTATGTTGATATCAAAAATAATTTTTAAAAAATAAAAAAATTATTATTTTAATATATTTTTAAATAAAAAATATTTTAAAAAATAATCACAATTATATTTCCAAACAAACCGGAGACGTCAACATAATGACAGTGAATCATTGAAGTCACAGCACATATACCTGCACAGGAAGGTCACATGACCGTTATCAAAAACGTTAATTAATTCTCATTGGGAATTTACCTTGTCACGGTACAAGACATGGAATACTATTTATTATAATAGTTTCATGACTTTATTGTCCCCTTGTTTTGGGATGAAATAGTTTTTTCATTGTGATGTAAATATTTATTTTTTAAATTATACAGAGTTATTTTGGTAATTATATTTGTTAATATATAATAAAATTATCTTTCAAACTAATTTTTTTTTTTTGAAAAACTAACATTAATGGATAGTAATCTAACGAAACAGTATGTTTCGTATTTTTAAAAATTTAAAAATTTTTTGTTTAAAATAATTTTTTTATATATTTTCAGATTAATTTAATGTGTTAATATTAAAAATAATTTTTAAAAAATAATAAAAAAATTATTTTAATATATTTCTAAATAAAAAAACATTTTAAATTATCATCACCGCAACTTTAAAATGTTCGTTATTTTAAGTTGGTGGCTATAAAAGTAAAACGCTTTTCACCTTGTCATTTTTAAATTCAAATTAAAAAAAAATGAGCAAGAATTTTTTTTAATGAGTACACTTATCCAAATATATAAATGATCTATCTAACTAAATATATAAATGCTCGTATTTTTTTGTATTTGTTTTCTTTTCTTTTCTGTTTTAGCAGTCAGATGGAACCGTCGGTTTTTTATTTTGGTAATCTTCCAGTAAGAAATCCCGACAACAACGATGCCGACACAGAGGGTTTCTGTGAAATGATTTTTAAACCAAAATTATTTTTTGTGAAATTTTAGATTGAACATGTGGTTTAACTTGCTTTTTTATCCCAATGCTCTTTCTTTGAATTTTATTTTTATATTACAAATCTTACTACTAACTCATTAAATTGACCATAAAAAAAATCAATAGGGAAGAAAACACCAAAACTTTATTTGATTTTGTCAAATTGAAAATCAATTGAGCGTCCACTTTCTTTTTGATATCACAAAAATCTCATGTCAAGCCAATCAGAATAAATCATCAAGTTTAACTCTGGATCAAACCTATTGTAAAACGACAAGATTGTAAAGAAAACAAAGTCAAGTGACCAAAAAAATCAAATGCTGAAAAAAATAATTTTAAAGGATTCAATAAAAAAATAATTCAATAAAATTGACTTAGATTTTGCCAAATCAAATATCAACCGAGCTACCATTTATTTCCTGACACTACAATAATCTTGTATCAAGTCAATTAAAATAAACTGCAAAGATCAATCATAAATTAATATAATATAAAAATATCAAATTAAAAAAAAAAAATAGCGCGGCTCACTGTACAACAGTGTTTCCACCCAAGTTTTTATAAGTATATTAATAATAATCGATAATGTTTTATCTGCTCTCTGCGAGTGACACGCGTGCTTTCTCTGAGAACAGATTTGTAATCAAACGCTCCAATTCTTGAAAGTTGGATTAAAAAAAACATGTTCAATTTATATGGCCAGACAGGCCCCTCGTCGTTGAAAGATGCTTACCATATGATAGGAAAAAAGAGTGAGTTGACGTTACAAGCACTGTCTGCTCGGGGAGAAATACGTCTTTCATCGTCCGCCAATAGACTCCGTGCACATTTCTTTATCTGTCAATAAATTCTCACTGCCAAAACTTCACATGAATTTCAATCGAATAATCAATGCTTAAAAATAATCAATTTTTTTCTATTTCATCCCAATTATTTTTTAATCTATAAATAATCTATCATATTACAAATAATTTTCAATTTCATCCCTTGTGACTTTTTATCTTTCAAGTTTGGATTTAATTTTTTTAATTTAATTTTTTTGTTTTGGATTTTTTTTTAATTTCATCTTTATTGGGTTTTTTTCTATCAGATTTTAGCTTAATTCTTTTTTTTTGCTACTCATTTTCTTTTTCAAGTTTTTTATTAATAATTTTTTAAATTATTTTATATTTCAAAATTAAATTGGATAATATTTAAGTTTATTGATTGAAACTTGGGTCCATGATTTAACAAGTTACAAGTTTTTTAAATTAGACTAGATTTAAGAGATTAACCTGAGTTTGCTTAATTCCCTCCTTCTTCTTTTTTAAGCTGATGTTTTATGTGTTTTTTTTTTAAGTTTAACTCTTTTTTTTTTATGGTTTTCATCCATCCAGGTTGACATTGTCTTGTTTGATAATCTGAATAGAGTCGGGTGTGATTTTTTTGTTGTTTTGTTTTTTTATATATTATTTTTATTTTTGTTTAAATTATCACTTTAACTAATGACTCAATACTTTAATTTTTTTTAACCTATCACTTTTTTTACATAAAAAATTGTTCTACACACAACAATGCGTGAGCAACATATCTAGTTATATGCTAAGCTTAATGGTGTGCAAAGAAATTGGGATTCTTGATGAGCAATATAGAGGGATATGTTGTCCAAAGTATCACATGTAAGAAGATAATTAGAGAAGATTATAATCATTCAACATCATAAAAAACATAATAAACTTGTAATGACAATAAAAAGGATAACATGTTTTTCTCTATATATATATATATATATATCATTGAAACACAATCCTAGCATAAATACTAATATAATAAATTAAATAAAACCAAATAAATATATTTACTTGTTAAAACACTTTACAAATTGATTAGATTTTATTGTTGACAAGGATTAATATTTTATTCTTAAAACTTTATTGTTTGTCATTTGATGTAAAAGAACTTTCTTCAACAATACCTACAAGATTCCAATAATATTACCTTATTTAAATGCATTTCTAAACTAAATATAATGAAACAAGAAAAGTGTACTCGATAATCTCTTTGTAAGGATTGAACCTAAGCTTTATATAATAATAAAAAATATAGAGATTAAATAGAGCTTAAAAAAAAAGAGTTAATTGAGCTAAAAAAATAAGCGAAGAGTCATGTATTTATGCATAAGATTTTATCCAAAATTGTGTAGAAAAACAAAACTTTAAACACTTTTCTTCAACTTCATTTATAAAAAAATTTAAAAACTAAAAGTTAATAAAATCCTTAGCTAATAGCTTTGATTATCCAATATAATCAGAATTAAACCAAAATATTTTCAAATTTATATTAGAAGATTCTCAAATGAGAAATTTGTCGAGGCATTGTTGAAAGTGTTATGAAAAAACTAATCGGATTCTAATAATTATGAACTAGATAAATCAATGGCTGAATAAATATTTTTTTTCATGGACCATATTCAAGCCCTTATTTCACCTCTGGCAAAAAAATAATTATTTGCAGCATAAAAATTATTCTATAATAAACCTAGGACTATATGAATGCTAGCGATTTTAAACCCAAAATTTACTTTGTTTAAGTACCTTCCTCTTCAAAAATTTGAGTGCTTTTTGGATCCAACATTAATTCCTCACCTTTCTACTAAATAACCCCTAAATTAACCATGAGAAGAACTTGTTTATGTCTAGTGTGTGCTATAATTTTTTGGAGTTTTAGATTTCAACAAAAATATATCAACTTAGATTTAGAGTTATTTAAGATAATTTTTTTATTTTTTTATAATTTTTTAAAATTATGTTAATATTCCATGTTAAAAAACTTAAATCAATGATTAAATTTTAATAATTTTTTAACTTAAAAAACAAATGAATCCCACTTTTAAACAAATTTTCAGCAGATCAACATAGAAAATTGAAATGATCGTGGACTAAGTTCACGTTGGCCAAGATTCAGAGGATTTTAGATCAAGGAGAAAGGAATTTCCTCCTAGGATCTTCGTTTTTAATTTTTTTTAATATGATCTGTGAAGCTTTGTCGGAGTACTGCTGCTCCTAGAAACCGTGACGTGCAACGAAACAAAAACGAACCTAAACAACAATACAAGCTGACACGACCACTGAACAGGTCAGGTAGCATTTTCTGTGCAAGCATTCACACTTGGTTTAATAAGCTTACCATTCCAGAAAATTGACCTCGTGGAGTAGATATTTGCTCTGGTTCTAGAAAGCAAGAATAATAAGCCACAGATGCTTGGTAATTGAAGAATCTCATCTCATTTCTATCTAGAAGGGTCTGTATCATGCCCTCCAAGAAGGAAGGACGCAGACACGCATGTGGACGACGGAGAGAGCAGACTGAAGAGTATACATTCCATGTTGCAACTCTCTATTTTATCCGTCTCCAAATGGCAAAAATAATTAAAATTACTGGAAAAGATTTAAAAAAGAAACGAAAAAAACAATGGGCAGTGACTCATTATTCTTCTTCTTCCTCGGAAAAGGCAAGACCATAATTTTGGAAGAAGCTTAATTCAGTAGGTAGTGTCTGGGAATGGGAATGGAATGATATTGCGTCTCTTAAAAATTTGATTTTTTTTAAAAATTAATTTTTTATATTGTTTTGATATGCAGCTATAAAAATTAATTTTTTTAAAATAAAAAATATTATTTAAATATATTTATAAATAAAAAACAGTTTAAACTACAACCATAACTATATTATTAATCATGTTCATGATGCGGATGCATGGCCAACCGCATCATTGATCGCATGAACAAATACGTTCTTAAACTTACACTCGAGCTTGGAAAAACTGGCTAACCTGGGGCTTTTCATCTCCATGATACATGATGATGTAATTCAAACTCATATTTAAGAAAGAAAATACTAAAAGATATTGAGAGATTTATTAGGTGGGTAAAAAACCTAAAAGAGTTTATTCTTACAAAAAAAAAAAAAACATATACTTATAATCGTGTAAGAAGAATTAGAAGAAAGATCATATGGTGATAAAAACTCCAAAATGACTAAATAATTTGCCAACTACAGAGGCGTGTGATTTCCATGTCCTTTTGGCAAAAACGGTTAAAGTTTTTTTTTTTTAAAATAGAAATAAAAAAATCCAAACGCGGAGTATGATGTTGTATTTTACACGTCACGAAGTGGAAAGCCAATCACATACAAGTGAGTGCCTTTCCCTTCCACCTGCCCTGTTTACTACCATCTCACTTCCTGTATATCCACCTGTGTGAAATCGTTCTTCCAATTCGGACCGGGTTCACCTCAGAACAGACAAAGATTGGGCGACAAATCTGATGGAGTCCTGAATCTCTCTCTTAGTTTTCTAAGAACAGCAAGAAATTTATTAACGCAAGATGCACATTACCTAGCACAAAAGCCAAGCCTAAATGTAACGATAGAAATCTAACACAGAATTCAACATCACGCTTTGGAAATAGAACACTCAAACCCTAGAAGGACGATAAATTAAGAAAATCTAGAACAACTCAAACCCATGAATTTTCTTGGATTGTCTAAACATATGAACTAGATGATCTTCTATACGCAAATCCCAATTTAGCAATTTAGAAAAGAAAGAGAACCGTCCTATTTGCTTCTCTTAATTTCTTGTTGTATTACTAGTCTTCTAGACGAAGTTTGTTTTTGTGGTGTGAATTTTTTTTAAAAGAAATTGATTTTTTTATTTTAAATTGATTTTTTTGATGTTTTTAAATTGTTTGGATGTAATGATAATAAAAATAATTTTTTAAAATATTATTTTAATATATATAATTTTTAGAAAACAAACCTACCAAATTATTAAACGGTATAGAAGTCAAATCTATCTGTATCAGCCACCTCTAATTCCCGTCCGTGTATCTCTTAATTTCTCCTCTATATGTGTACGTAGACTTCTTGATTAGCCACCCCATCAAACTACAATTTGACCTTTTCAACAAGCCCTCCCTAGCTAGTCCTTAATAACATTGATCACTTGCTTGATCCATATCCTTTTCTCTTCTCCATTTTCTGATCACGCAATGATTGGCACCAAGGAATTTGACCCTGAACCAGTACAGGAAAATACTAGCTTGCAGGATTTTGAAGATGCAGAAGAAGCATTCTCATTCTCTGATCTTTCATTAAAGAACTGTGACAATTATGGGGATGACTTCGCCAAACAAGACCTAAGCTCCTCTTTTGATCATCAAGATTTCTTTGAGTTTTTCAGTGAAGAATTTACCAGTACGGCCAGCTCTACTAATTCCTCAGACAGCATCATCTTTTGTGGAAAGCTCATACCTTACAGAGGAGAAACAGTGGTAGCTGAGACAGAACAGAACCTGGGACTCGCGGCGCAAGAAACAGTGGTAGCTGAAACAGAACAGGACCTGGGTATCGCAGCGCAAACAAAACATACCAAGAAGGGCTCAATCTTGCCATCAGAACTATCACCCTCTTTCAATAAATCAACTGAAAGAGCTGCTGCAAGAAGCAAAACTCCACCAAAGAAAAAGAAATTACAGAAGAGTACTGACAAGGCCCGTGAAAGTACTAACAAGGGATATGCAACCAGGAAATTAAGTGTTGATCGTAAGTATGACTGTTCAATGAGAAAAGGACCAGACTTGTCACCCTTGATGAACTCAGGATGTTATTCTTTTAGATTAGGAGTTGGGAAGTTTCCAATGGAGATGGATTTGAGTGATATCAGGATGAGGCAAGGTAAGAAGAGTACACCTCCAGCCAGGAAGCTTCCGTTCAATGATGAGTGTCACCAAACGGATAAGAGTGGCAAGGGAAAGAGAGGGAAGAATTTGTGGGGTTTGTTCAGGGGTAAAGCTTCTCTTGGTTGCATTCCACCAGTTTGAGTTAAGCTTTGGTCACCGTTGTTGTTCAATAGGCCAAGTACGTTGTAGTTTCTCTTTAGTCTACAGTTTAGTAATCAAGATAGAGGATATGTAAAAAATAAAAAAATAAAAAATATATTTTATTTGTAGAGGATATATACTATTCAGTAGCGTACATTTTCTCTAATATTCAACCAGAAAGTATTTGAAAATTATTATCATCCGATTAATTAATTAAGATCCTTTCATGGTGGAGTTCCAAGACTCAAATCGTATGTTTTACTTAATTTATTCCGCACATTTTATATGATTATAGTTTATTAACTCTGTTTCGGAAAAAAAATTAAAAAACTTTACAACAACAAAAGCTTCTACAAAATAATTGTTTCAACTCTCTATCAAGTAAATCAAGCATTTAATCTGAAATGGACGGCTGGATAAACTAATATGACCAATACTCCATGCCTGCGGGGAAAAAAAAATAGAAGATAAATTTGCTGCTTTAGCATACACAAATATATAAACAATTAATAATTTTTTTTTAAAAAATATTATTTAATATATTTTCAAATAAAAATAAATTTCCAAGACAACAATAGAAAATTCCTACAGTGCACTAATAATTACAGTTTATAATACCTTTTTCCAGGTTTGGATCACATTATACAGGTGAAGTTGCTTAATTACTCAATAGATAGTTCAGAAAAAAGTAAAAGTAAAATGGTTATTGACGTGTTGATGGGTCTTTCCCTTGAATTTACATGAAGACCATGCAATGCATGGGTGCGCAGAATCAACCAGTCAAACAGAGTGCGACCGCAACTGTAAAAGCAGTTTGAAGATTCTTACATGCGACTGCTTTTGAAGTTAATTAATCAGTTGATCTTGAGGGCAATCAATGCTTCACTAATTTTAAAAACAGACATGGAATCACTACGCACATTTCTTTGCTTTTACTGTGTTTTTATGTAAGATTGTATTTTCAGAGCGTCTTGTAAAATTATACATATCAATATTAAATATGCAATCTAAATGGTTTAGTGAGAGTTTGGTATTACGGGCGAAATATTATTTTTTTAATATTTGATTTTTTTATTTAATTTTTTTTAGGTTATTGGATTATTTTGACGTGGTGATATAAAAAATAAATTTAAAAAATAAAAAATTTATTATTTTAATATATTTTTAAATAAAAATTATTTTAAAAAATAATTGTTACTGTATTATCAAATATAATATAAAAAAACTGTGTTGGACTAAACTTTAAATGAGATATATTGACTTACCGTTTTTGTTCATTTTAACGGTCATGTGATACTTATTTAACCTAAAACTAAGACACCATTCACGGCAAAGATAGAAAAATTATACTTTAATGACTTGCCTTTGAAATTAAATCCCAACTAGACCATCCTCAAATTAGAATCAGCGTTATTCTACATACATAAACAGAGGTTATGCCAATTTTAATTTATCATTTGAAGCATTAGTTATAAGGCGTGATTAGGGGTTTAAAGTTCAGGCTGCGAATCTAGAATTGACTCGAGTTAATTAAATCTGTAATATCTATTTTTTTTTAATTTTTTTTTTAAAAAACATTGTTTTTGTAAAAAGTAGGAGATCAATTTTTTTTTATTGATACTTGGTGTCTAGATCAATGAGTCACTAAATTTAATCATCATGGCAAGGCAAGGCAAGACGAGTTTCAAAAACAAATACAAAGTATGAAACCGACTCAAAAATACATGTTAATGGGTTTTGAAGTTCAAACTTGTTTTGTGTTTTTTTTAGGAAATTCAAATTAATTTATACCTTAAAAAAGTAGTTTTTTTCCTTACCTGTCTGACATTGATAAAATCTCCCTATAAATTAAAAAAATATAACTTTGCCAATTAAAAAAAACCCAAACGCCGTGTATGTTGGTCCATTTTATACGTCACGAAGTTTCGAAGCCAAATCACACACGTCCCACCACCTACCATCGTTTCAATTCATCGTAACCATATATATATATCTATCCACTGACGTTGATTTATTTTTTTCGATTAGGACATGGGTGGGTAGCCTTAAACGGACAAGGCAAATCTGAAGTTTTCCTGAGAATTTCTGTATACGAAGATTGGATCTTATCCATCCTATTTGTGCTCGAACAGGACATTCATAGAAATATATTAATTTAGGAAACAAACAGCACGCTTCCTACCATATAAGCCAAGTCTAAATGCATGTAATTATCAAAATCTAATATAGAATCCAACGCAACTCGTTAATGAGAGAAGAGAAAGAGATGACATGCATGAACGCTAATAAATCAAGGAAATCTTGAAAGATTCAAGCCCAGAATGCATGCATTTCTTGCTTTATATATTTATAGTCTTTCTAGAAGTAGCCAATTCCATCAACATCAACCAAAACTCATTCCCTTCTGTCTATCTCTTAATTTCCTCTACATATAATTTTATATACTTGGACTCCTTGATTACCCCCCCCCCCCATCATTTGATTTTTTCAATAAGCCCTCCTTGGTCCCTAATTGATTACTTGCTTGAACCGTATCCTTTTCTCCTCCATTTTCTGATGATCACACCATGATTATAGGTGCCGGCCAGGATTATAACCCTGAAGCAGTACAGGAAAATACCGGCTTGCTAGATTTTGAAGATGTAGAAGAAGCGTTCACATTTTGTAATCTTTCATCAAACAACTTCGACAGTGCTCACAGGGATAACTTCTCTTTTGATCATCAAGATCACTTTGGGTTTTTCAGCGATGCCTCTACAGCTCATTCTTCAGACAGCATCATCTTTTGTGGAAAGCTCATACCTTACAAAGGAGAAAAAGTAGTAGCTGATCAAACAGCACAGAAGTACCAGGAAATTACAGACAAATCAAAACTTACCAGGAAGAGCTCCATCTCCCCGTCAAAATTATCGCACTCTTCGAGTAAGTCAACTGAGAGAGCTGCCGAAAGAAGCAATGCTTCACCAAAGAAAAAGAAACAAGAAAAGAGCGATCGCGAGGATTGTGGAAGTACTGAAAAAGGGCATGGAGGTAGGAAATTAAGTGTTGATAAGTATGATTCTTCAATGAGAAAGGGATCAGACTTGCCACCCTTGATGAAGTCAGTATCTCATTCGATAAGATCAGGAGCTGCGAAGTTTGCAATGGAGATTGGTTTGATCAGTGATTTGAAGACGAGGCAAAGTAAGAGGAGTTCAACTCCAGCGATGTTTTCATCTGAAAATGAGAGTGATAAAAAGGATAGGAGGAGCAAAGAAAAGAGAGAGAAGAAGAATTTGCGTGGTTCGTGTAAGGGTAAAGCTTCAGTTGATTGCATTTCTTACTTTTAAGTTGAGCTTTGGCAGCAGTTGTTCTTCAACACACCAAGCTCCTGATTCTTTCTAGTCTAGAATTTGCTTAAGAATTATATCGTTATAATCAATCAAATTAAGATCCTTTCATGTTGATGCAAAAAGAATAATCATCAGGGACGAATCCCAGATGTTACATTTCGCAGGACAAAATTGTCTAATTTTTAATTTTGGAGGTCTATTTGATAGAATTTATATAAAATTAAATTTGTATGCACAAATTAAAGGGTGGATTTCGACAAAATTTTAGAACTCCCTTTTTTTAGGAGGGTGGAACCCAAATTCTTCCCTGCCAATCATTATAAATTAATTAGTTTATTCCACACACTTGATTTGTTTTAAGAAAAGTCTAGATCATAGTTTTGAGACCGGTCGGCCCCGGTTGATCCAGGATCTGATCCGGATCCGACGGGTCGACTCGGAACCCGACCAATCCGGGGCTGGAACTGGACCGGATTGAGGAAAAAATAGAGAAAGTCATGACTCGGTGTGACCTGACGGGTTGACCCGGTAAAACCCGGTTGCAACTCGTTAACTTTTGTTTTTTTTTTTTCCACTAAAACGACGTTATTTTAATTTTTTTAAATAGAGATTAACCCGGGCGACCCGGTTAAAACCCGGTGATCCAATCAAAACTCGAAACCCGGGTCTTGGACCGGGCCAGCCACTGAACCGGAGTTAAAAATTATGGTTAGACTATGATGTAACTTTGCTCCACTTTGAATTCCATGTGAAAAAAACAATTCCATTTCATAATCAGTAATTAATAAGTCATTAATTACGAAAAAGAAAAGTATGTGCTAAGTCACAGTAAATATTGCAATGTTCTTAAGTAAAAAAAAAAGGTTAGGATTAACAATACTCTCATGTTAATTGATTTCTCTTATATTTGGTCATAATATTATTGTAAATTAAAGCATGATTTTACTTGATTATTTTTTTTTAACAAGCAAAAGAGCCCATTAGAGATTTTTTTTTACTCCAAAAATTAATAAATAAATCATTCTCATTAAGTAGACTTAAAATTGGGTTTGTATAACAATTTCTTGTATATCAGATATATATATAGAATGGGGATTTATTTCATTTTGGCTTTGTTTTTGAGAGAAAAAATCAATTATAATTTAAAATGAAGGAGAATAATAAAAACGAGAGATTAGCAACAACTTAAGTACTATAATTGGCACTGATTAGCCAAAGATAGATTCCGAAAGAAAGGGTAATTATCCTCGAAAGGCATTCACAGACCTGAGGATTCACAGGGAGAATACTGCTTATGGTGTTGCAAAGGAAAGAAGCGAAGTCTTACAAAAGGCTTGAGGGAACGGGATCGGAATCATGACTTTTCAAGAGGCGCTTTATTCTTTCTTACGGGGATCGGCAATCAATGATTCTTCCTTTTTAGTGCAATATCAGATCAGCCTGATCTTTCCCTGCTTGGTTGATATCGGCTTGAGTAAAGTAAAACATTGGTCCCTGGAAACCTAAGGGTTTCTCCGCATGTTTTGTCCATGGAGGGTGAGTCAGGGTGTGAGTTCAAGCTGAAAGGTGTAGTTGATGGACAACAGATGACTATTACTGTACCAGCGAGGGATGGAGGGGACTAGGTTAGCTGAAAATGGTCATTGAAGTTAATTCTCATGGAATTAAACATGTTCGAGTACCAGGTGGTACGACGTTGAAGTTACTCATGTCATGCTCCCAGGAAAAGCTCAAACGACCTTCAACAAAAGGATATACCTACGGGCGTGAGACACCCCTCTCTAAAAGACTCAACAAAATAACCCCGTAACTTTGGAAGAAGAGGTGCCTCCTCACAAAGGGGGTTTAAATACTAATTTCTTTAAGGGACATGTATTAATATGTTGTGCTTGAGTCATGAAAGATCTTGAATGTAAGGTAAAATTACAAGATTGAATTAACCGTTGTAATTAACTCATTAATCAGATCATTCTGTCATGATTTTATGATTAAAAAAATGAAATAAATTGTTGCTATGAATAAATGTATGTGATAGATTGATATATGGATATCGGGTTATTATAGTTGGTCACGCTACTTTATCCCGGAAGGCCAATGTATTTTATATATGATCATGTTTATTTTTTTGTTTTAAAAGTTTTTTTGAAAAAAAATAAATTTTATTTATTTTTATTTTTGTCTTAAATTAATATTTTTTTGGTATTTTTAGATCATTTTGATGTGTTGATATAAAAGATAATTAAAAAAATAAAAAAAATATTATTTTAATATATTTTTAAATGAAAAACATTTTAAAAATCAACTGTTACACTTCTTTTAAAAAAATAATAATAATAATATAAGCAGTTATGTCCTTTACATACTAATTTCCGAACTAAGCTTCTTTTTTAAGTGAGGTTAATTCTCCTTTTATCACTAACAATATAAAATGAAAGAATTACACACAACCAGTTCTCGAATGATACTGTGCCAACATACTTGCTAACAAGAATTTAGCACCCAAAAGCACTTGAGGGTCTAGCTGCTGTGGTCAACCGTGTGACTTGTTCCGCCCCCGTCCCGGGTTCGACCCTCTATGTGCACGCCTGTCACCCCCGCGGTGCCTTACCTGCTCCTGGGCTTGCATGATGTTCAGTGGGCCGTGGGGAATAGTCGTGGTGCGCGTAAGCTGGCCCGGACACCAAAAAAAAAAGAATTTAGCACCCAAAAAGAAAAATCCTCGCTGACCAAGAATATTCTGATGAGGTCATTGTCATTCTAGATCTCAACACGTGGGAGACCACAGCATCAGTTGAGTGCTAATTAACTAGTCCAAAATAACAATATCAATCACGTTCTTTATCAAGAAGAAAAAAACCCATCCCCTTTACAAAGATTAACAATAAAAAAAAAGATTTGAAATTATTAAACTCAGTATAGTTAATGATAAATTAAAAATCTAGATTACAAGTTGATCAAGTTAATATAAAAAGATTTTATCTTAATTTATTTTTAAAATAAAATAATATTATTTTAAAATCACGAATACACTGATTCCAACATGAAATTTATGGTCCCATGGACGTTGCTAAATTATTATTATTATTATTATTATTTTCTAAAATATTAATGGCGTGCATGATAGTAGGAGAAGTAGAATCTCTCCGGCATCACATGAAAGCTCGACATAGTCTCCTATATTTTCTTTCTCAAAAAAGACAGCAACGTAGAGACAAACTCTGTACTAACTAACTAGTAAAATATACTAGAAGGCCGAGCCAAAGAGAGAAGAAATATTAAAAAAGGAAAGGTAGAAAGAAGAGCAGCCTTAAGATGCGTTAATGGAGTCTCATCAACCGATAGAAAAACTTGACACCCAAGGCAATAAGAACCCACTTGTTATCTATGACCGCCTGCTGTTCTAGAATCAAAGAATTTCTAAAACTATCCGTGATCCTAGCCATATTAATTTATTTTTCTTTATTCTTTGCCCTCTAGAAGCCGCCCCCACTCCCCATTAATTCACCAACTATCTCTAAGCATCATGTCAAAGCATCTTCCTTTGAGCTTCTGTTGAACGTGTAATATATAGTGGTGACAACTTTGCCAGTTTTTCTCATCAAACTACAGCAAAGCCATTTACAGACTTCCTTCATCAAGAATCTCTTCTTAATTCTTTTTGGATCCTCACCTTTTCTTGCCATTGTTTGATATTCACAATGGTTGCGAAAGAAATGAGCCTTCGACAGCTACAAGAGGACAGTGAGTTGCAAGATTTTGATGATGAAGCAGAAACACTATCTCTTTGTGATCTTCCATTGTACAACTGTGCTTCTGATTGGGATGACTTCTCCAAAGAAGATCAAAACTTGGAAACGTCTTTTGATCAAGATTTCTTCGAGTTCTTCAGCGAAGACTTCGCCGCTTCAGCCTATCCCTCAGATAATATCATCTTTTGTGGAAAGCTCATTCCTTACAGAGGAGAAACAGTAGAAGAAAAGGCAGAGAACCTGGCCGGAAGCACAAAGAAAGCGAAGGATTCCAAGAAGAGCTTTAGATTCCCTTGGAAATCATCCTCTTTCAACAAGCCAAGGACAACACCGTCAAAGCAGCTACAGGAAAAGAGTGACAAGGCTTTGCAAGTGCCTCTATCAGAGAATCATGGGTTGGCAACAAGGAAATGCGATGATAAGAATGACTTTTCGATGAAGAAGGTATCGATACTAGTGACCCCGGTAAAGCCAAGATGGTACTTTTCGGCATTTGGAGTTGGAAGATTTCCAATGGAGATGGAGCTGAGCGATATTAAGACGAGGCAGAACAAGAAGAGTCCGTCGAAGATGTTTCAATCCGAAAAGGGAATTGAAATGAGTAGCAAGAAGAGAGGGAAGGGACTGTGGAGTTTGCTTAGGGTTTTAAGGCACAACAGTCATCATTCGTGTGCCATGGCTAATTAGGCCTCGTTTGCTAGCGCACCCATTGCGTGAGAGGTCAGAGGAGTACTCCTGGCAGCGTGTATGGTTAAGCAGGCCAAGATTGACCGAGAGATATTGAAATGCAACGGTAAACTAAGATGTTCATTTTTTGTAATCACAAACGGGCCTGACTCTCTAGCTAGTATTCAACAGGGAGCTAGGGATGGCTGACGAGAGAATTAAAGAATGTTCAATTATAGAGGCATATCACCATTAAAATTTTGTTCTTAGGGACTGTACATGAACATGGCTTAGATCATGAACACATGATAATTGAGTACTCTGTATGCACGTATTCACACTTGTTCCAATATTGATAAGTGATTACAAGATGTTATACAAATTACAATGCCTCGGCAGATCAGTCGCACTTCTCCATGGTCCCAGTCCCAGAACACCGAAGATGGGTCCTGGTTAAGGAAACCTAATTGCAAACCATGAACAAAATTGAATTCAACTGACAAAATGTAATTTAGGTACTAGCAAGCTAGCTTTGACATTCAAAACAAACAGGTACTTTTGAACGACAAATGCCAGCTCAAAACTTGAAGCTTGGTCTCGTAAATTTGGTGAACAAAACTCACTGACAGGGATTTGTCAGGCCTAATATATCCAGTCTAAACAGAAATGAACTTGAATGTCGGTTTTGAAGAATTTTTAGAAGCCTAAACATGGAGCACATCAAAATTTCTGTAAGAAACTATAACTAGCAAAAACTGATAGTTTCTGTAATCTTACAAAACATCGAAAATGGTGGCAGGAAAGCTGAGTTTCTTCCATTTCTTTCCGCTGTTTACATCTCACCAAATACACTTCTATTTATTGCGAATCTCCTTCACCATTAACAGCCAAGTCCACATCCATTGCCTTCTTTGGAGGCTGTTGCCTCTTTTCTTTTGATTTCTTCTGATCCAGAGAACTGCAGCAAATATCATATTTTAAGAGCCCTTTTCAATTTTGTTTTTAGATCTCGTAGTCAAATTATACAGATTTACAAGAGATTGCACAGAGTTACTATCCAATCTTCACTGCTATAAAGGGGCACGCCAAAAATGGGTGAGCCAATGCAGTGACAAATTACACAACATTCCTGCTAGAGACAACTACACTAGGCTTGACCCAGTATGACCTTATTTCTACTGGTCTTGGACTAACAAGACTGGGGATGTACTGGAATCTCCATCAAGTAAATCAAATCCAATTTGAACAAATTTGATTTCTCACCATATCGAAACCAACACAGACCTGAAGCTCCTACATAGCTCTAAACATACTTGACTGCCTTTTCCACGTGTCATTGAATATCAACATTCGCCAAAAATGTGGAATGAAGCATCAGAATAACTCAATTGTCAGCCCAAAGCTAACATTTGGTTTCGACCAGTGTCATGCCCAAATACGTCAAAATACACCTCGCTCAATTGCCCCGTGCTTGTTTTAACAGGTTTTTATAGAAGGGAAAAAGATTTCTAAATAAACTCACGCCATAACACCACAAGCCATTGACTGCAGCAAATTAATAGTAAAAAGTAAGGCCAAGTAAAGGGAAAAGATGTCTAGATATTACTTATTTTTCCATTCATAAGTAGATTTCTAGAACCAGCTTTTCCAATGACACTAATGTAATAATGTGTAACGGAGCATCTCCACCGCATATTTCAAGCTGCAAATCAACCACAAATCAAATTTAGAACATGTGACATCCATCTAACACTACAAGAGAATGGGTCACAGACGCCTGCAGAGGACTAAAAAGCAAACTTGAAGAAATGATTCAACAGATTGCTGATCATTTGGTGAAAAGAAACCTCATCCCTCTTCTTATGCACATACTCCACGTTCTGCTCTACCTACAGTTAAAAACAAGCACGGGAAACAATGTTATGTGAATCATACATCCTTACAAGAATCACCATAAATCATTAACAGTGATAAAAGCACTGTTGAATATCAACGATTATGGTTAAATTTATGAAAACAGAAAAGAAGAGATAGACAAGAACTAGCATGATCAAAATGTAAGAATTTTCCAGTGTCAAAATAACAAGATGCTGAAAGCATCTATTGCTTGGGCCCAAGTTGGGTTGGTTCTCCATGTAGACCTCCATAAGGATTGCAACTACACTCTACAGCTTTCATGGCAATTATTATGCTGACATGTAATATAAACTAAGTTTCAACCTCTTTAGAAATCCATATTGTTGGATACAATTGAATGCCATACTCTTTGGAAAAGAATACCTGATCAATAAAACGCTTCACCACATGCCTTAAACTCTCAATAGTAGTCATCTCATGAATTTTACTCAAATGGATGATTGGAATAATTTCAGGATCAGGAAATGATTTGTGATGGCTCCGCTGAGCACAGTGCACTGCCAACAGCTCAATAGCTGAAAAAAACACGTTCATCCTGGAAGTTTTGAGATTTAAGCCAATGCTTTGGCAACTGCACAGGAAACAACACTGTTAGCTTTACCAGGTGTGCAGTATACTTGATGCCAAAGAGTTACCAGGTGGATTTTAGGAACCAACTAATTGACATTGAAAGAGATCAGGTATAAAAGATTCGAACAAATATTACCAAACTAATTAACGTTGCGATGCGAGCCACATAAGAAACTCAGCCCAGGGCAAGTAAAGTTTTGTACTGACCTTAACCGCAGAAGAAAAGCTAAAGTCCTTTCCAGGTTTCCAACTCTCCTTGCCTATATTATATTCCAAAATATCCAGCATTAATGATGTAATGGGAATGAAAAACCCACTAGATCCAGAGAGTATTCAACCATTGGTTACATTTAACTCTTAAAGGCATGTATCTTGGTCCTGGAAACAGAACAGCTACTCCATTTATGATCTGAATTATCGTATAGAGGCTGCAGATCATAGTCATGTATATTTACAAAAATAAATGCAACCCAGATAGCACACTGCCAGCTGCAAATCTTAGAGTCGGTAACCTTGTTCAGGAGAAACAGGGTACTTCATACGTAAGACTTGACTAGTGGTTTCAAAGTTTTCCATTTGGAGGTATTCTTCAGTTCCAAGATGACCTCTTTCCTTTCATTGGAGCAAGATATTCCCAGAATTTCATGGAATATGTTACCAGCCTTATGAAGCATGAATGTCAAGATCTTGCCAAAAGTGCAGCTGTCTCCATCAATGGTGGATGATTCAGATCCATAGTGTCATGCAGCCCTGTACTCATTTCATAGCCTCACAAAAGCAGGTACATTATTCTGCTCCTTGAGTACTACACATAAAGAATCAACAGTAGAACTACTCAACTTCCCTATTTCATTTGCAGATAGCCTGTCATTCTCACTAGTCTCTTCTTCGTCTGGATACTTCCGTGAAGGAAGAGATGGTTAAAACTTGTTAAAGGGAGGGAAAAAAAGGTACACAAAGCAGACTGAGTATAAGGTTTGATTACTAGAAATTACGAACTTCGATGGACGGAGCAACTTTTCATCTTAAAACAGATCGTATGGACAATAATATAGATGACAGCTATATATTTTAAACATCAAGTGGTTATAAGATAGATATACAAGCTAATGGTGCCTAGAATTAGCACAATATCCACACATTTACATTCTCAAGATATTAAAAGTCCAGGAACAGGAGATCAAGACTTAATAGCTTATATTTTCCTCATCCCATAATGTCTGAAGACGTTCCTTGTTGCTTTCCAAAAACTTGGCAAATTCTGGATCCTGTCAAATTTTAAGTGACAATGCTTAGTTGAATCTCTACATGATGACAGTAAATTCATAAAAATGGATTCTGCTCCTAGAAGGCATTTGGAGTGCAGAAGTAAATAAGATAAATTTAATATCAAAGGTTGTCTGATAAGCATGTAAATGCCAAAAAATATTGCAGATTATTGACACGAGGTCAAAGCAATCACAGATTTCCCCTTCACGATTAATTTATGATAGTTTTAGATTTTAGCACTCACAAAATTTAGCCTTGACCAACAAACTGAAGTGCTATATGGGAAATATTACCCAAGATCGAATAGATATAAAATCCTTAAAAACTTTGTTTTCTGAAAAAAAAAGAAAAAGATTATGATCTCATCACCTTGGCTTTCAAGCCGTTCAACCTTGTCATTTTCTGTGCCAGTTCTAAATGAATTTCCTTGTTCTGACTGATAAATCACCATCACCATTGTTCTTTGCATGCATATTACTAAAAACATAAATATAAAGGCAAATTATAATTTAAAAGACTAAAAAATACCAGAAAAACTGGTGATGATATCCTGACCTTTTAGATGATTCTCACTTTCAGTTTCACCATTATATGAACAGCTTGCATCCTGAAATTTTACCGGAACCAAAAATGTTAGAAATCCTAACAGAGGAAATATGGCAAGTTAAGTTTACCGGAAAAAAGGGAGTTGGCATAACAAATTTCAAAACCTCAGATAAATATCCGTCACTATCCGAATCATCCTGGTCCATATCACTGTCATCTTCACCAAATACGACACCATGGGAAACATCTTTAAGATCTCAACTTCATTGTTTCTGTGTACAAGATAAGGATTTTAAAGAGCTAATTCAAATCAATAAACATATCAATCCTCTAAATCATTCTCCTGTACAAGCAAACAAGCAGAAATGAACTGAACTAATATCAATAAGAACCAAATGAGCTATTTAAGAAAAGCTTTTTATCATATATTAACAGGAAAACAAAAACGAAGCTAATCTTTCATGGTCAAAACAATGCGCCCCGATAGCTTTCTTTAGCTTCCACCATATATTTCTTTTCTTTCTCCATCTGAGTCTTCTCTCTAATCTCCTAAGCCAATAATTACTCACAAACTCAAGCTCAAGCAACCACAAAAGAAAAGAAAGCAATGAAGGTATCAAAAACAAATTTATTCATACTTTTAGCAGTTTTCTTTTTGAAGAAAGACTTGACCTTCATCTTCCTTTTAAGCACTGACTGTAAATTCTTCCCTGCAAACTTCCCTGCTTTCTTTCCTAGTTTCCCCATTACTTTCCCTTTCCTGCCCAAAATATCACCAAATTTTCTATAAAAACACAAAACTTGGAATGGAAAAGAACTCAGAAAAAGTTTTTTCTTACTTCAAGAATTAACGAACTTCAGCTCTTACGTTTTGGTGGCTTTCAGGCTCGGAGAACAGCAGTAGAGTATCAGTGCAAAGGAAGACAGAGAATCAAAAACCCGACAAGTATGAATTTCGGGTATCCAAGCCCGACCTATCAGATGTCGGGTACCATTCGGGTACCCATAACCCGACCCACTTCATAAAAACGTGTATGAATTCTCATAGTTGAATTCTTGAAGGGCTGGAGATGCCTGGGGACTTGTTAAAAAGTCACGGGACTCCTTTGCCGAGCTTATTTGCGATTCAAGCCTGAGAACATTGATTCTCTGCCATCAGCCACGTTGAAAAACCTTAAACTGGAATAAATTGAAACCAGAGAACAAAACAGAGGAAGAAACACTTACCAAGGGACTTTTTTTTATATCAATCAACTGAAACGAAGCACGAAGGATCTTAAAAACCCACTCTAACATGCATTTCATCTAACATATCTTTTACGTAATAATGCACCAAACAATAGTTAGCGTACCCATTTCACTGTTGACACAATACAGGAATCTAACAATAGATTTCACAAAGTAATGGTAGCAAACCATCCTGAAACTTCAAAAATCAATGAGGCTAAAGTAAGGATGTGGTGCTTGGGAAGACATAGGATGGTGGGATCTGCATTCAATATGCCCTACTGCTTGTTGTTGCTCATAGGGCTGAGAATAGGTTCTCTCGAACCACATGAAACTGTGAGTTGCTGCAACGTCTCTTTAGTACCCGGAATAACTCAACGGGTAGAGTACGAATCTCACTGTTCAACAGCGAGGATTCCTCCCGCCACAGTTCTTGTTGATGATGACGATTATAATTGTGAAATCAACCATCCGTTTATCACTTCTGGTTTTATGCTAAGAGCCTTCAATTTATACTCTCAGTTGACAGTAAAATAGCACTAGCACAGAACAGAAAATCGGAATGGTAGATTTGAATGGTGATGATAACTTCCTAACATTCTCAGTGGAGAAAGATTCATACATATGGTTTGTGTGAATACAGGCAAATTAGAAACGAGCAAATGATAAAAAAAAAAATCTGATTATGAACACAGGACACCGAGTTCTTCCGTCACAGTATTACAAACCAAGTTAACCGGAGAAGAGAGAGGATGAAGAGTGGTGAAGTTATTCCGACAAGACTACTACAACTAAATAAATCAAATTGTTAACATCCCCAGAAGCAATCCTGCTACATATAACAAATGACACATCCCTAATAATTGTAAGAATAAGGAGTTAACGGTGATCACAATGATGATGAGAACATGAATCACAACAATAACACATTTATTCCCTCCCTTCACTTGTTTCACAAAGAGTAGACACCGAAGAAGAAAATGGAGGCGAAGATGAAAATCTAAACCCATTTTTATATCTTTTGTTTTTTTTCTCACTGATATCTAAAATGAAAATTTTCTCGCGTCTCCTGCACTACTTGCTGCTTGCTCCATTGCTCATTTTCTCTTCTCTGTGCATTTGAATGTCTTTAACAGCACTGGCATCCACCCTAGGAGGACCAGAGTGTCTCCTTGCTCCAGCTGGTGAAGCAGAGAAGGAAAGCCGCTTCTTTACATAACCCACTGATGCCTTATCTGGTGTCCCATTATTATCTATGCCTAACGGGCTTGACAAGCGGGATTTTGCCTTTGCTGACTGTGACCGTGTGGGTGCCATGTAACTTGGAACTGAAGGCGAACTTGCAAGACTCTCATCATCTCTTATTGATGACCCTGCTATGCTATGTCTCCGATAGCGCTCAGACTGGACACTGAATGTGCTCCTGGAGTCCTCGTCTCCTCCCCAAGCACTCCCTCTAGGGCTTGGTGGCTTTGCTTTCCCTGTTACTGAAGATGTAGATGGTGCCTTAGAGGGGGGAGTAGAAGGTGATTGCCGACTGGGAGGCCGACTTGATTTTTGCGCACCAGGAGAAGCTTTATTGTCATGGTTAAGATCACGACGAGAATAAGCTCTGCTGATTTCTCCAAGAGACATGGTACGGCTTGTTGTACTCTTAACAGAGGCCCGATCATTGTTATCTATTGTGCTTCGGCTCTCCCAAGGTCGGGCTGCCATCCACCTCTCTAACCAACTCCATCCCCAACGAGGATTGTTTGGATCCATGAATGTAGCATTTGCTGATTTTGAAGATTGCTTCCACATTTGCTGTTTACAAAAATTAGTCATCCATGTTAGTTTTAAATTGAAGTTTGATTCAAGAATGAGAAATAGATAGTCTTTTAGCATTACAAATTAGAAGCTCTAGACACGTCTTTCTTTTGACATTTTTGTGATGAGTATAAAATAGAAACTCTTGGTTTTCTGGGACAAGTGTGTACAGAGTAGAAACTTTCAAGACAATAATGATAAACTCCAGGAAACTGTTGATGAAAAGCAACATTGGTTTCATATTTGTGTCCAACGCTATTCCTTTGCAGTAAACGAGCAAGAAAGGGTTCTTATCTGCTCCGTGTTCTTAAAATACATTTCTCGAGGAAATTGATCAATTTGGCTTGAAACCATTTAACAAATACCAGTGTTAAGACACCCTATGGAAGTAAAAGTAAGCAAATTTGTTCATTTTACTTGAATACTAAGTTCAGTAACACGAGTCATTGCTGAGCAAAAGGAAAGTTGTAATGAAATGGCATTATTTATTGAGCAGCAACAATTATAAAGTAAGTGTCTTCACATGAGATATCTGAAAAGCTATTTTTGTGCCCAGTGTGTGCGCACATGTCCATTAACTTATCAGCAGAACTTTGCATCAGGAAGGAGTGGGAAAATCTGAAAATATTCCTGAATTCAAATATGCCAGAATTTCCCAAATAACCAAGACTACTTAAATGTCTTCTAGTATTACAAGTACTAAAATGCAAGATGGAATAAAACACCAAAAGCAAGATACTAAGCACCAGTTGTGCATATTGACTTAATTTTTTCTCTTTCTTTGGCTAAAGGTACTCAGAATGCATGCTCCATTACATGACAAGTTACAGGCTATGTTACAAAATTTTTCAACAATGGACTATTTAAAAAACCACTAAATTACCTGATGCGAGTATGCATAAGCCAGTGCCCTTTCTCTTCTCATGGCAGCTTCTTGCTTTTGTAGTAGGCTGGCTTCAACTTCTTCCTTTGATTGTGGGCTATCATCCCATTGTTCTCCAATCTGTTGCAAAGGTATATGATGTTAGAGAATAATATAAATTATATCTTGGGACCTCACCTAACAGCTTAAGTTATTGGGTTGAGATGGTTCTTTAACATATGAAACATATATATGCACAGGTTAATACAAAATATTCAAACTTTCAAAGCAAAGAAAAGGGAAAAAAAACACCCATTAATGAAAGGCAAAAGCGAGAGCAGTGTAATGCATGTGACAGCAAAATACTCGGGTAAATTTGGGTTCAGAGGAGGGAAAAGACTGAGAGTGCAAAAACAAAACAGAAATTTGTTCTCCTAAAAATCCACACATTCACAATACATATGCATTCAGATGCAACCCAGAAAACAATCGGGTTAACTTTTTGTATAGCAAACAGGGAGGGCATGTAAAGGGAATGCAAAGCACAAGCAATGGCACATATGCTAATTGTGCAACCACTGCATAAAATGCAACAGGAAAAAACTACATCCAAAAAAGTCAGGTAAAGAAGTATGAGATGATCGCACTTACAGAAGTTCTCAACTTCTCAAGTTCTTTGTCATGTTTCTGCTGGAGCTGCCGTTGGAGGGCCTCATTTTCCTCGGACATTCTGATCCTTCTTGCACGAATCTGAGACTGCACACGAGCAAGAGTCTGCATGGCTCGTAATGTGGCAGTTGCTTGCCGTTTGACAGATTGCCCTTGTATCAATGACTTCAATCTCACCAGCCCTCTCAAAGCACGTAATGCCCTCCTCGCCTGAAAGCAGGAATAGCAAGAGCAGTTCTTATATGCAACTAATTACAGGAAGAATATGAAAAGGTGTAGATTAAGAAGTATATTACGTTCTCCAATAAGTATGGCCAAGTTTCCACGACAAAAGTAGAAGGTTTGATTACATTAAAAACAAAAGTAAAAAAGAAAGCAAAAGAACCTAAAAGTCAGATCCGTCATACATGGAAGTTTTGACAGATAACTTGTACGGACACAGTACATGTCTTGCTAAGAAAATGAAGAAACCGTAAGAAATAAAGAAATTTCTCAAGTAAAATCATAGAAAACATACCAGGTATCCTCTAAATGCTGTTTGAATCCTGATTGCAGCTATTTCCTCCTTCGATTTTCCAGAGTAATGTGCCACTGTAGTAAGCCGAACAACCTCAGCGGCAGCCTGGGCGGCTGCAACAGCTGCCTCAGCTGCCACAGCAGTGGCAAGCGCCACGGAATAAGCATGCTTGCTCTGCTCGTTCTCAGCTTCAGTTAATTTCACATCTTCTGCTGTAGGAGGAGGTGGTGTACGAGGAGGAGAAAGAGAGGGTGCAACGGTTTCTTCATGTGAAGAAACACCTAGATCCCGGTTCTTCTCTTTTTCTGACCATTTCTTCTTTGATTTGGATTTCTAATTAAAAAGAAAAGGGTAACTGAACTTAAGATTATCAACATTTCGAAATAATTACAAGTTACAAAAGCCTTGTTGAATATATAGGCCAAAACTCCAACAAACCTTAGAGGAACCGAGGGCTTTCTTCAAAGCAGAGAACCAACTCCCTCTTTTCCCCATTGCTTAATTTATCAATCTTGTTCGGGCTAAAACAAGAAATCCAAGCCCAAAATGAGATCAAATCATCAAGACACAGTAAAAAATCTACAACATATGTAACAGTAGAAATGTAGCAAAGACCATATAAAATTTCAACACATTGGAAACAAGGGAAGTGAATAACTAAATTGCTGAAGGAAACCGCAAGGTAGTAATTCAACCCTCAAAATATGTTTAAACAAGAACATTTCAAGTTACTAAAAAAAATGCAAAACCCACACTTGTGTTAGATCTATCATTAAACACAACAATAAACTGCAATTAAGAATGCGTTTACACATGGAAATGAAATAAGAAGACAACATCAAGAGCTACGGGTAATAAAGATGGTAACTTTAACCAATTACTGCATCTAACCAACAAATGGCAACAAACCAGATGTTATATTTGCAAGATCTTCTCAAAAGACATAAGCCCCAGTTCGAACTTTCCAATTCTAAACCAACCCAGAAACACAAAAGACAATGAAGACTCACAAAATGAGACAAAACAACAAATGTATCAAAAACAAATAAGAGAACTCCAAATCTATACCTCTAAATCAGAAATTCTCAGATCTCTGTGACCTAAAGATCATTCTCTCTATATAAACAAACAAAAATATCCAAAGAAGTTGAACAAATCACAGGTTGTGTGTGCACTTGTGTGCGTTAAAAAGTAGATCTTGAGAGGGGATGAAAGCTTGAGAGATTGGAAATGGAACAATAACAGCTTGGTGTTGACCCCACTTTTAACTGTTGTGGTCCCTGCTTTGGTTTTTATTACTATACAAAAATAAGATCAACACAAAAAATAGTAACAAGAAACCGCAAACAACGATAACAGACAGCCTCCTTTCGCTGTCTTTTCAGTTTTTTTACATTGAAGTACGCGGTTACCTGTCACGGTTAATTTTTGGAGTGAGGGTTTGCTGTTGTCGCTATGGGGAAAGAGAGTGTTTATTCATTTGACCAACCAGAACTTGCCACATCTAATTTAGTCAAGTTCCTTTGTTTATAAACACACTTGCTATTAAACCCACTTCGCCGCCGGTATTAAATTTTTTCTTTTAAAAAAACCCTAGTTGTAGAGGTTATTTTTTTTTAAAAAAAATTAAAGTATAAATCAAAATGTTTATGTAAGTATATGATAAAATAAATATATAATTATTTATATAAATAAATAAATAAAAATTATTAACAATAAGCAAAAAAAAAAATGAAAAAATTAAGAAATGAATATAGATCAATATATTTATTAGCGCAATATGAATTATTTATTCGATTGTGTTCAATAAATTTATTTATAAAAGTTAATTTGCAACAGAAATCAACACACATAAAATTCATTGAAAAACAAATTATATGCAATGTTGCACATATTAAAATATTGCATAAAAAATAAATGTTTTTATTTTTTAAAATAAGCTTAATATATAAAAAATATAAATGAATTATATCAATCTTATAAAAAAGTTAAACACACTCAGTATAATATAATAAAAAATAATAATTGTTAATTCAAAAAGGCTAGATAAGCCACACAAAAAAAACAATTACATAGAGGGGTATTGATCAAAACTTAAATGCAAAATTTGTTTTAAAAAATACATACAAAAAATTAGTAATTAAAAAAAGAAAATTATATAAAAAAGGAAAAAAATGAGGCCAAATGTTGTGGATTTAGTAAGTCAGGCCTAGCGCGCTGACCCATAAAAAAAGAGCCCGCATGCACGAGCCATTTTTTTTTCTAAAGTTCGTCGTTCACTCCATTCTTTGCAAAAAAAAAAGAAAATGACAATGTATCGTCTAAAAATTGCTCAAGATTCGACCACTATAGTAGTCGAAAAAACAAGGCTCTTGTTTTTTTAACCAAAAAACCTATTTTCAACTCGTCTTTGACCCGAAAACACATAGGAATCATCCTTATAATCTCATTTAAACAATCAATGGGCTTAAAAAACACAAAGAACCACCCGAAAATAAAAAATCTTTCAAAGTTCAAATATGTTATTTTAGATGTTTTCAAGATAATAAAACACTTAATCTAAACTCTCATCGTCTTATGAAACCATTTGACATAAAAAATCGACCGTTTTAGTAGTCAAAATTGTTGCCAACGACAACTTTATCTCTCCAAACTAAAATAAAGCAACCCCCTCTCTCTCTTCCACTAAAAAAGAAGGAAAATAAAGTATGATATCAAAATATAATATTTAAAAATTTTAGGGACCAATTACCTAGTAGTTTAAAAAGATAGGGGATTAAAATGAACTTTTCAAA
>Ga0307515_10004967_pt1 | contig 27141 bp, 40 predicted proteins | sample 17_EM_MG_FD_194513 | JGI IMG/M metagenome (GOLD analysis project Ga0307515, IMG submission 194513) | Populus trichocarpa ectomycorrhiza microbial communities from riparian zone in the Pacific Northwest, United States - 17_EM | ecosystem: Host-associated > Plants > Roots > Unclassified | place... | reverse complement strand
TCCATTCACGGTTGGCAGAGGAACCGAGTGAAATTCCCCAATGATCTTGGCCCTGTGCCTGGTGAATGATAAAGTCCGGAAAAGAAGTCTCGCATCGTATCAAGACTTTTATGACACGTTAGGCTGCCGATGGCAATTGCCATCGGGCTAGCTCTCGCCTGGACAACCCTATTCTGCCGCAACTCGCTGCGGTGCAATGACAATGTGGCGTCTTACACAGCTGAAGAGCTACCGGTAGCATAGTAGCGACCGAAGGATGGTAGGTGCCACAGAGAGTTCGGGGGATCACCGAGAGACGATCGGGTTGAATTGGACGAAGGATCAATGGCGTACGTAAAAGGCTGTAAAACAGCGAATAGAATCGGCTTGCAATTGACGAGGGATTGTACTGACACAGTAAAAACCGGTTTGAGGTTAACCTCAAAATATAAGAGTACGTGTGCGTGCCTCAGCGGTGTCCAGACGCGGGCTACTGCTGAACAGATCACGACTGTATTATGCTACGGTATGGCTGATTTTCATGCTTCGACTTAAAGGTGTTCAGCAGTGGACATGCATAGCCATCGTAATCTGTCAAACATTTCGCGTTGCGAAGCAAGAACAGTGCCGTAGGCATTCAGAATCGGCATGGATGGCTGGAGTTGAATGGAAAGGGAGGCGGCGGACGAGCCAGAGACCGGAGTGCGGCAGCAGAGAGGACATGATTGACGGATGATGAAGGCGCTGTCGGTGTAGGGATCACCACCAGAGTAGCTGATACAAGTAGGTTCAATGACCGTGTTGGATTCCCGTGGGGTTGACGAAATTGATTTGTGACTTGGTTGAGAAATGCTCCACCTCTTAAACCGGGCGAATGGAATACACAAAAAACATCGAGACTATTTTCTATAGATTATAACAGCCCACCAAAATGATAAAATGTCCCAATATCCTCGGATTAGCCGCGATGCTTTTGAATTGGGACCTCGACGTTTCAACCGACAGACACCAGCGTCAATATTGAATCATGCCTGTGCAGAGGGCATAAGCATGGCTACCCCTGGCGTGGCACCAACCGACGGTTGGAAAAATCCATGAATGTTGAGAGACGCTCTCAATTGGTTCGTCGAAGACCAGGCAAGTGTGACACACCAAAGTGCATGAATCGACAGTTGAATCATAGAGCTGGAAATCTTTGACCGGCTATGGCTCTCTATGCAAACCTGAACACGCCTGCCCCATCTACGGTTGCACCCCTTGTCTTTGATTGACCTCGTTGTACTTTACTACCGCAGTTTCTAGGGCGTATGTTATCAGTAGCGGATCTAGTTGTCTTACTTCTCCCCTTAAAAAGAGAACGATGTAACAGTTATGGCGTGATTGGTCGATCAATACTCTGGTTGAAAATACCCCCGCCAACTCGATTTGCTGGCCTAGCCGCTAACCGCTTGGAGAGGTTATTGCAGAGGGCAGATGGGTTATAACAAGTCGAGAATGAGATTAGATGAATTCCTTACGTCGTGAAACCATCGCACCCAGTCGTACATGAAACATAGGTATCCCCCTCAGCGCAATAAGTTGGGTTACAATACAATTAAAATAGTAAAAAAATTCTGGTTTTCTGCAATTTAACGTTACAGGCAAAGGACACAGCTTCAAAAGCTATTCAAGCGATAACCGTCGGCGAAGTGAATAGCTTTTGGGAGGCAGGTGACGGCGTGTATTATGAAGGATGGAGAGCGACATGATGCGGTGCGCAAGAGCTGACGGTCGTGTAGATCTGGAAATCATGATCGACCTGGATAGGCACCTCAATGCAATCACGACTCCATTCGTCCAGTTCTCGGACTCGCTGTCCAGTGCAGCGATCACCACAGACAGCATCGCCCTTACAGAAATATTGAAATGCTTTCACAATGCCGCTGTGAAGCAAGAGAACATCTCGTGTCTCTCTAACACCTTGAATATTTGCCTTCTGTGTCCAGCCGTCACGAGAATGCCGAGGTCGCAACGGGCTGCAACGGGCTGAAATGTCCTCACACCAACCTAATGAATGGGTTTCACGACAAGCGTCTACTCAAGTTTCGTCGAATGCCTGTCGTGGTCGTTTTACCCTCTTTCCTCCTGGCTGGCCCGGTTTGGCTGTTATTCCTTCTTCTGCTCTGACGCCAGAGCATCATTAGTAGGAGACGCTAACTCAGGCGCCCAGCTGCGGTTGTTCTCTCAGTGGCCGCTTCTTTCCCACCACCATTTGAGGTCGCTTGTTTCTCACCACCATTCTTCCTCTGACGATAGTGGAAAGCGCCGTTGTCAGGGCTGCTGAGGTAGTTACGGTCCTTAGCTCCTATCTTCGGCCACTCGCTCGCGAGGTGTCTCCTCGATGGAGAGCGTCCCGTTTATCGAGACGGACCCGGACATAAGCACTGCTGTTGCTTTCCTCACTCGCTTGTGGGTTCTAATTGTTAACTCAAACTGTTTATTTATTTATGTTTCCATCCAGAAACGCCGTCAGGGCTCTCGCTCTTGCCTCCTTCGGTGCGTACTGGATGACACCCTTCTACATTCTACTCATGCCCTTTCAAAGTTATTCTTGTTTATGATCATGTTCTAAGCCTTCGACGAGAGATTAGCCATGTCTGGCAGTTACGATTTTCACTCCCAAAGCTCCTCTTCCTCCTCGTGAGCAACCCTTTCGTAATATGTATACTGCATCTAATTCAAGGCTTAGGCCCGATACTTTCACCCGCTGGCATACTTCCTCGTCCTTCTTTCACTAACTGACCCCTCAACCGCCACAGCGTTCTGTGGGTCAATGGGCTTCTTCGCTGGGTTCTACAATGCGTGGATCCTTGCGATCAATGGAACTATCGGAACCATCCGCACCTGGGCGCTTTATGGTCGATCGCAGAAAATCCTTGCCTACTCTGCAGCATATGTGGCGTTCCAGGTGGCCCTCTTCTCTATCGGAATGTCCATGGATGATCGATCTATGGGATATGGATATGGGGAAGTGTGTACCTTTGACGTTAATGATAAAGGGGCAGCAGGTGAGCCCCATCCGTTCGGCTTCCGTTCGGTGCTTATGGTGCTCTTTTCTGTAGGCAAGCAACTTAAATGGATTGCGGTATTCATGGATTCAGGTCCTTTGGCTATCGTAGCATGGAGAACGAGGCAACTGAGCCAGAAAGGGATCGACTTCCCACTTGTGCAGTTGTTGTACCGGGACTGCTCGATAGCACTGATGTATGTTCCACCAGATGGATAACAAACTCCCGGTACTGACGCTTTAAAGACTGTTCTTTGTGGGGAATTTCGCCAACTACCTTGCGTTTTCTGTGGGTATTGTTTGTTGCGCAACGTATCCAGCTGTTTGCTTATAAGACTTTATAGGAACTCGCCGTAGGTTTGCTCTCACTGACTCTCAGCAACCCTCCATCTTACAATCAACACTATGTAGCCCGTCAATATGATCTTCACACATCCAATCACAACATCGATCCTGACACACCTCGTCTTGAACATGCACGAACTTTTCTACAAACAATCTCTTGCCGACCTAGACGTCAATAGTCACGGAGCTCTGATCGATCCCGATAGTGACTTGGGACTTGCGTGTAGTGATGCTGAGTGGAACTGCGACTGCCCACCTGTCTTCGACGAGGCGGAGACCCTTACTGAAGAAACTGGTGCTGCCACCATTGGCCGTGATGCAAGTCTCAGGAGCGATCCCGAGAAAGCACACAATCGGCAGCGCCACCATACGGAGACGTGCCAGCTGCAACAGCAGCGGCTCAACTCTATCAGATCTCGACACAATGCAGTCAAGTCCAACTATCATTTGGGCTATTATAGGAGGCCACGGGCGAGGCACCTCGAGAGTATGGCTATGACTTTTGAAACCGTGTCAGAAGACCAGGAACGTAGTCAAGTTCGTTCTGTTGGGACCGTTCGAGGGGCTATATTTGGAGGCATGTTACTGGGATTAGAGGTGGTGACACCCGGAACGGGTTTGACACGAACACCCAGCAATCATAGCTCCTCAGGTCTCTCTCTCTTTGGTGCTGCTGGCTGGGGTCTTGGGGGCAGTACGTCGCGCCACTCGACTGTACGGCGATCGAACAGGCAGAGCGAACCTCTGTTTTCTAAACGATCGCCGGCCGCTGCGAGCAGAATTGGGCACATCAGAGCTGCTAGCACCTCAGATGGGCATGTTCAACCGGACCTCTTACACCCTAGATCAAGTTCACACATCAGAGTCCTCCCGTCCCCACCCGTCCGAAAACTCCCTTCACTTCCAGCAGGCTCGGGCACCATCAGCTCAAATAGCTCTCGCCGACGGTCCACAATCACATTTAGTGACGATATTTCCACGGGTCCGTTGACTGCATCCAGCTACAGCAGTTTGGCCACTCCCATGGCCCCGACCACGAGCAGGCCAAAGTTGCAACTGGATGTTGCTCTTGCACAACTACAGGTGCAAAGGTCTCGCAAGCGTTCACGAACATCACTCCCCACAATTTTTATTGCACCCATCGATGCTCCGCCATTGCCCAACACACTTCCAGTTCCTCCTCGATCCCGTTCGAGGGTTAAGAGTGCCACTCGTCCGCTACCTAATCTACCGTCACTGCCGATCCTCAAGCCCCTGAGTCTACCCAGAACTAAAGTGACTACGCAGTCACAGGAGCAGCATGCTGTTGTATCCTCGCAAGACAGCGAGACAGAGTTCCCCTCGCGGATGGTTCTGTCTTCAGAGCAGATCCGACTCCTTCCTTTACCCCCATCTCCTCCTTCGACGGACACACCTATTCGGCGCCTACCTACTCTGCCGCAGCAAGAGGAGGTTTCTACGTCGGGTATTATTGCTGGAAGGCCTCGATTTCAACCATTGCCTCCGATGGTTTAACTGCTGTTGGAGGGGATCAAACCAAATAAGAGCCCCTTGGTTGCTGTGAGGTTTAGATATGAAATATGTATTTTGTTGTAGCGGCGCAATTTATCTTTATTTTATCCCACATTCTGAAGATGACGGTTTCTTGGACCTCCGCCACGATCTTGTTGTCGTCAACATGAGCGGGACGCTCGGCGCGACCAGCTTTGAAGATGAACCGAGCACTACTATGCCAGATATATCACTTGGATCGTTAGAAGAGTCGTTCAAATCTCCCGCGCCGGTAAAGGCCCAGCGATTCGTAAAGCCGCCAGTGCAATTGTCTGTATCTTCGACAGCATCTACACGCATCAGAACACCTTCTCCGAACCGTAAAGATGTTGTCAGGCGAACGAGCAACGAGCAGACACCAAAAGCCCCCAAACAGGCGAATGGTTACTTCGAGGAAGGAATGGAGGAAGAGGGCCAGACTGACACCGACCGACGGTGGAAAAGTGATAGTATCCCTCAACGCAATAAACGCGGTCGTCCGAGCTCTGGTGCAGCCAAAGGTGGTGTCAACATGACCCTGCGAGAGCAGGAGAAGGTTCGCGGAGCTAGTGCCATCTGTTTCGCAATTGCTCAATATCTACATAGGTTATAGACTCTCTTAAGAAGGAAAACTTCTCCCTGAAGCTCAAAGTACATTTCCTAGAAGAACGACTCGCCGAGCTGGCTCCAGATCACATTGAGAGCGCGCTTAAGCAGAATATCAATCTCAAAATCGAAGTTCAGTCTCGAGGTTTAGAACTCAAGAAATACAAGAGGCTCCTGCTGGACATGGAGAAGGAGCTTCAACGTTCTCAGCATGCTGCGTCTCGCGTGCACGACCTAGAAGCCAAGCTCGAGGAACGCGAAAGAGGGCTCCGTGATATTCGTCGACGAAAGGGTGGTTCAGGGCGTGATGATATTGCCCTACAAGAAGCGCATGCTCGGAATGAAGAACTTGAACAAAGGCAGGCACAACTCGAAGCTGAACTCCAAGAAGCGCGGGAGCTAATGCAAGAAAGGGATGATGAGATAGAGCGCTTGCATGAGCGAAGGAGAGTCAGTGGAAGCAGTTCGATAATCTCAGCGAGTGGAGAGTCTCGATCCTCTAAGACAGAAAGGCAGCTGAAGGAACTGGAGGAGGACAACCAAATTCTACAAGAGAAATTACAAGAGCTTGACGAGCTCCTGATCCAGCGCGAGGAGGAGAAGGAAGAGTTGGCTGACGCGAATGAAGGTCTCCGTCTCCAGATGGAAGAGCTCGAACAGAGGAGGGAAATCGAGGCTCTTGAGCGCTCTCAGTCCCGGGCGGCCATCCTGGAAGAGCGCGAGGAACGCGAGGAGTTGGAGGAAGGCATCAATTCTCTTCGTGATCGACTTGCAGCTGCTAGTATCGAACTACAACAACGAGAAGAGGAAGTAGCAACTAAGAACGAAGAGATCGAGGACCTTGTCGCGGAGCACGAGGCCATTGTTCTCGAAATCGAGCAGAATTGGCGCGGAGAAGTTGAGGAAGCAAGACAGCAAGTCGAAGAGATGCGAGACATCCTTGCAGAGCGAGATGCTGAAGCAGAAAAACTCCGACACCGCAATACAGAGCTTGAGGATAACACTACTGTTCTCCACGACAAATTCGAGGCAGCTCTTGCCCACATGGAACAGGAAGCCGCCGAGAAAGACGCGGAATTGGAGGCCGCCAACCGTGACATTGAAAAGCAAGGCAACCGTATATGGATATTGGAAGATGAGGCGGAAAAGTGGAAGGAAGACGAGCTCAGGCGTATGGAAGAAGACGCCGTTGAGAAAGAACGTGTTGAGATGGTCATTGGTGCGCTTAAAGACGTGAGAACCCCGTCTTGACCCCGGCCACTCCCGCTGACGCCAGTACAGAAACTCGCAGTAACCAAGGAAGAGCTCCAAGAAGCACAGGAGGTCTATGAAGTATGTCAGCAAGAGATTGTAGCTCACCGGCAACGTCAAGAAGAGCTCGGGCGTCATGCTGAGGACTTAGCGGAAGAACTCGAAGCTGAACGTCAAGCACGGGACGAAGCTGAAGAGAAGCTACGTCTTGAACGTCGAGAGTGGGAGGACGAAGAGCGGAAAGATCGACGCATCATTGACGAGACCCAGGCAGCCCTCAAAACAACAAGGCATGATCTCGAACTTACGAGGACACTGCTCAAGCAACGAGAGTCAGATCTCGCTGAAGTCCAAAGCGCTCTAAACAACGCTGAAGCCGAGTCTCGGAGAGCAGGCGAAAGTGCAACCTCGGACCGATTCTCCCTAAATCTGGAGTTAGACCGAGCGCGAAGGGACCTGGCTCGATTAGAAGAGGAGCTGGCTCGTGTCAAGAAAGAACTCGAAGATCGCGAGAACAGGTGGCGTGAGCGGGAAGGAACGCTTGATAAGCTCTATGCCGAAAATCGAGACCTTGCGGCGCAGCTTGCGGCGCAGACACAAGCACGGTTGAATGTCAGCGAAAAGCTTGACCTTGTACAAGCCCACCTCAGGACCGCAGAAATCGAGGTAGCGGCACTCAAGGCCAAGGCCAATGAACTCGAGACCAGATTGAGTAAAGACCAACGCAACCTGTTGTCGTCCGAACAGCAATATCGAGACCAACTTACTGAACGTAACACTCTCCTCCTCACCATCTATCAGTATATGGATAAGATCCTTGGTGTCGACAAAACAACTGTGCGTGGCTTTTGACCTCATATCCGTCTTGTTCACAAAGAATTTGCAGAAAGGAGAGGCGAAACCATTCACCAATTTCACTGTTTTCCATGATAACCTCATCTCACGGTTGAAAGCCCTTAGTCAAATCCAGCTCGACTTTGATAAACGATGCAAAGAAGCAGAAAGCAAATTTCAAGATAAGCTAGCGTTGGTCGAATATTCTCCGGTATTGTCCTTAACTCATTAATCCGATTCTTTAGCGAGTTGCGGAAACAACTTGACATGCGGTGGAAGCAGATCGACCGTTTCGAGACCAGCGTCAAGAATCTGGCGGAAATTAAGCATACATGGCGCCGGAAATACAACGCCAAGGAAGGAGAACTAGAAGCTATCAAAGTTAGTTCACGAGTTCTTGGTCCTCGAATCGGGGTCTCAATTCCAAATAGGCCACAAACGGCGAGCTTTCTGCTCAAGTCTCTGCTCTACGGAGAAACCCACAAACCGACCAATCAGAACTCCGTGCCCTTACTGCACGCGCTACCAATGCGGAACGGCGGCTGGTCAATGCTCAGAACCAGCTAGCAGCAACGGAGGAGAAGATCGTTGCTATGAACGAGAAGACCTCAACCGCGGACAACAAGTGGGAAGCTCGTGTCAAGGAGTACGAAACCAGGCTACGAGCAGCTGAAGAACGCGTTAAACGCGAAAGGCAAGGGGGCAAGGAAAGGATTAACGAGCTTGAAGCCCACGCCGGGTTCGTCTGGCTCGTATACCCCACTCGTTTGTTCTAGGTGCTGATTTGAGTTCTCGACGCAGACGGCTACAACGGCAGCTGGAGCTTGCCAACAAACGTAATCAGCAATTAGGGGAAGTGGTCGAAAGTACAAAACCCGCAGCCAATGGCCGCTGACGCTCACCCTACTAATTTCTTGAGCCGGCCGGGTACCATCCACAGTGCAGGGCTTATTCGACAGACTGAGCACCTATCGCCCCTTTGTCATGCTTATCACGTTATCATTGCTTCTGCTTATTTTGGCACACGTGTTGTGTTCCATGTGCCTTTGCTTTGCCAATCTCATACCAGGCGGCTGCCGTTGTAGTTCTAATGTGGAGCACCATTGTAGTCCTACTATATTGTTGGCATAGTTCCTTTTTTCGTTACTTGTGGTTCTTTTACGAGTGAAGACGACGATACATTTTTTAATCCACATTGACATCGAAGTAAAAACAGGACGAGCGCGGGACGCAGATGATGGAACCGTACAAGGAAAGGCTAAAAAAAAAAGAATTGCGAAAGTGTGCAAAGGAAAGAGGTGGGCCTGATAGAGATTCGTTGGTTGTTCTGCGAGAAACATGACTTCCAGATGCGACGAGGGGATGAGAAATTTGGACAAAACGAAAGGGAGCCATGCAAGTGAGATGCATAGAATGTACGAGGTCAGTGTGTGATGGGGTACAAGAGAGGGTCCCTCGTGCTCGAGGGTGAGATGAGACTCATGAACTGAGAGTGGGTAAGCGGGGTGAGCTGATGACGGCGGGCACCTTGAAGGTGGGTAATTTAGTGGTACTGCTCCAAGGTGAAGGGAATGATACAATCCCCGCATCCGCCGGCGTGCTCGTAGTAGAGCCACGCAGATCAACTGGGCGCCGTTTGAGGAGGAGGAGCGCATCCCGTGCGATGGAGTGTTTAACTTCGAATGGTTCTAATTGCTGTGAAAATGCCTTTGAAGATGCGAGCATGCTGTTGTGCGAATGAAGAGGGTATTGCAGATGATGTTGTGAATGTGGGTCGAGTCCTTGTCGATGCTGCGTTTGGTAAAAATGTTGGAGATTTTCAGACGGTAGGCGGACGTAAGTTGGGGGAGGGGGGGTAAGATTGAATTGCATATCTTCGTCGGTAGGCGTCTTGGGAAGAGGCGTCCGGTCCGACTCCTCGTCCTCCAGGTCAAATTCCAAGTCGGGAATATCGGGGATGGAATCGAGGTCACTAGGAGTCTGGGCATACTCGCCCAGGTCCATTCTGTCCTCTATCTGCGTCCTTTCTTTTGGCCCCTGCTGGCCGCCCTGCTCCTTCTTCACAGAAGCAGTATCTGCAGCCAATCTCAACGTATACCCTTCGTCCTCACCACCGAGAAGCCGGTGATTCCTCTCTCTCCTACGGCGCTCGCATGTCTCTCGCAAGACATTTTTAGCGTTCCTTGTCACCACCCTTCGGTACATCTCCGCAGCCTGACCCCGCTGTCCCAGGCTCTGGACGAATAACGGTCTGCCCTTCTCTCCATAAGGGATCCTGAGCTTCTCTCCGCCTAGATGCACACGCTGTTCGGATTTGGGCGGACGTGGCAATTGAAGGCGTGCCGGAAGGATCCTCCGCTCTGGCCCGAGCGGCGATGAGAGCCGGGGTGGGGGAGGTGGTGGGGATGGAATGCGATTGAAACGAGGCGTGGCATTGTTGGGACTGGTGCAGGCGGCCGTGCGTACGGCGGGAGGTTCAGGCGTTGAGGCGCGTTCATACTTGGGTAGACGTCGTGGCTGACATAAAAAGCCTCCACGCCGCACCACCGCGGGTGTATCCTTATCTACCTCCATCACGTCTGTGGGCGCTGGGGTAGACAGCCCAGGAGGCGAAGGCGGCGACGCGGCTTCCGCCTCTTCCTCCTCAAGGATCATCATGTCCAAGTCTTCGCTAACTTTGGAGGAGGATTTCGCCCTCGGTGGCGAGCGACGGATGGGACTCCGGCAAGGCTCGATAGACTTGGTAGGTGTACGTTTGAGAGGCGGCATGGACGCAACAAGATTGGGTGTAGTGGCGGTAGAATTGGCGGTGGATGTGGGCTTCATCTTGGTTGGGGAAGGAGCACGAGGTGTTGATATTTGCATCTTGGTGGGGGAGGGAGAACGTGGAGGAGATATACTGGGGATACCGGGGAAAGAGAAGACGGACGATAGTGGCGCAGGAGATGGCGTCCTCACGCCATCCGTTCTGGACTTTCCAAATCCAGGAAGACTGAGTCGTTTCGGTGCAGGAGATTTGATCTTTGGACTCGCAGGGGCAACGGCATCTCCTACACTGGAGCTACGGGAAAGGAAGATGTTGAACCGGCTACCAGGCTTGGACGGCGGAGCTGAGATCGGCGAGGGCGTCTTGGCTGGGGCTTCTTTCTCCTTCCGTTTTTGCTTCTTTGCGGGTCGTTCCTCGACATCGACGGATTGGGGAGATTGGGGAGAAGCGTGCCTTGCGGCTGACAGCGCTGAGGACACCGGGATCCACGATCCCGGAGCCGTTGGGGCGGATGGGCCATCGGGTTGCATGGTGGGGAAAGATACAGCGGCGAGGGCATTCGGTCCATAGATCGCTTGTCGTCGTGAAACTCCTCCAGCGGCTCCAGAACCGTTCGAACCAGAGATGCGTCGATGCGGGCCGGTTCCACAGGGCTGGACAGAGAATGAGTGAGTGCGCTTGCGAATGTAGCTTTCGGGTTGAGGTGGGGTTGGCGGCATGGACGCGGGGTTTGAGTAAACCATTGTTTGGGCCATGTCGAAAGGCGGGGTGGGTCGTCGAGGTTTCTGGTATGCTGTGGGCACTTGGGGCTATATGGGAATTGGCGGGTCTCTGGGGAATTATGCAGTCAGCATCCAGGTTGAAAAGCGGGCTGGCGGAGAGCCGGTTATAAGCGTAGCGCAGCGCGAGTCGCCAGGACAAGGGTATAGAGGACAATGCACCATAGTCCGAAGGACGACGCGTAGGCGCAGTCGCGGGGGTTATCACGCGCGTGCAGCGCCCGTTACGGCCCGCTCTGGAAACCTCCTGGGCATAGGAATCCAAGCACTCACACCGTAGAAAACCCTTTGGGAGTGATGCGACAGGGGATGGAGGAAAAGTGGGGAGAAAACCAAAGAGGATGAATGGGACGGAATGGGCAGTCGAGGATAGGTATCCTCGAAAGGGGGCGCAGAAGAATCAGAGAATGAGATCACGCGAGGAGACCGGCAGCAAGATATAAGATCTTTGCAGGTGCCATGCCACCTAGGCCACAGAGCAGCTGTACCTCTTTGGCGAGCAGCCCTATTCCACGAGGCCATCTAAGGAAGGTGGTGTGGAAGAAGCATCCCATCGAATCGATTGCATAGGCAGATGGACGTATGCCGAATGGGCGAGATAGCGGGGCAGATGCCCACTCGTATGGTTCTCGTGGTTGTTCCTGCCTACCTTAGAGGGACTTGCCGCGAACCGAACCGTTGAAGCCGCGCCGTAGGGCCCACTTACCTATGGAGTAGCGGAGCGGTGGTGGGGGATTTTCGAGCTGAGTACGAGTACACGCGTGTTTTTCTTGCTTGTGAAAGCGGGGGTAACACGGAGCAGAGCAATGGCGATGCGGCTCGTAATTTGCTCAGAGTGGCTGCCAGCGGCCAGCGCGGATCGTCGTGGCGTCTCGCTCGACGCGTCGTCACCGCGAAAACAGGTTGTCGACGCCGCAGACGTCGTCGTGGGGCGAAAGTGCGTGTGAGAGAGAGAGGGTAAGCGGCGAGTCGTTGTGGCCGTGGATGTGGCCTGTATTTTTGGTGTGTTGTGGGCGTTGTGTTGTACTGTGCATCCGACCCTTTCACTTTCACTTTCAGTTCAGGGAGCCCTGAGTCACGTCACACGATGGAAGCGATGCCAACCGCGTTATCACCGCGGTCCCATACGCCATACGCTCCCATACGTTCCCATACGTGACGCACCCAACAGTACCGCCCCTCACCCTCACGAAAGCAAGAGCCAGAGCACACGCAAACATGACGCAGGGTATATTAGACCACCACCACACGCTGCATCGCTGCATCGCTACAAACATTACCCGACTAGATACGCTACTTATGCTACCCGACTCGTCAACACAACGGACCAGGTCCGATGTCCTTCTCGGCTATCTCCCCTCTACCCTTGGAAAATGGTCCAGGGCTCAGCCGTTCTTGTGCTGTCAGAAGACCCAACGTCCCACTCAAGGATGGTTTCGTACGCCTCTAATCTATCTTTCGCGCCCACCGGCGACTAGATGGAGGCAGGGGCGCACCGGCTGGTCCAACAGGCGCAAATGCGGGGTGCTGGTGCGCAGGTGTAGGCGTGGGTGGTGCCTTCTCAACTGGATACGGCTCCTTTTCTTTGAACTTAGCCGCACCCCGGACGTCCTTGCCCCAGTACTGCCAAATTTGGATGCCGAGAATGAGGTTGAGCACAAACGCGAGGGCGAACCCGGCAAGGATGATGACATCGTCGACTTCGGTCAAGGTCGTGAAGAGTCGAGCTGCACAGCCAAAAATCTGTGATACTACCGCAAAGACGGACAGCTGGCCAGTAGATTTGTTCGAATAATTCTGCGAAATCTGAGGTAATTTGGAGACGAGCGAGATCGGCACGGTACCCATTTGCAAGAGCAGGAGAGTGGGTAGGGGAACGATAAGAAGCACATAGGTAGTTACGAAAGTGAGTACGGAGGCCAGAAAGACAACTGGCTTGTTAGAAGGTGCTCGTTTCGTTGTGAGATGGATTTGAGGATGGGGGAAGTAGTAGATGATGAGAAGAGTGATTAGGACATTCTGGATGGTCAAGAATAGGTTCTCTCCGTAGGTTGAAAAGGGGAATTGGTTGCGGTAGGCGTAGATGAAGGTGATGAGGTATGCAAGTGTTTCCATGCCAAACGCGGGCAACGACAGCCCTTTAGCGTGCTTTGCTCGTAATACTATTTCAATGGATATAGCGTCAACACTACTGGACACGTAGGGGAGGTAGAAACCGCATACTGAGGAGTAGTTGTGGCACCTTCATTATGGAACCACCAAGGACGATTGCGACACCAAGGGCTTTTGATATAGAGTACTTAATACATTCTGAGTCGCTGAAGTCGAGATCCTCGATTAGCGACTCATAGCATTTCTGCCACGACGTGTCAGCTGGACCAACTGCTAGTCATGAAGAGCAGCGCTACCGTTCCAATGATTGCTACACCTGGATCACGTATGAACCACGGTAAATTCCGCGTGATCGCCGTCATAATCTCGTCACTCTGGGTGCCGGGTGCGCTGGTTTTGGTCAAGTTATGAGGCTGGCGTTTGCGCAAACCTCAAACCTTGAACAATACCCGGACGAGTCGAAAATATCAAAAATGGCAGAATATGATCTCACAAGAACAATTATTCCGTACATTGACCGCCATTTGGCGCTCCCACTGCTAGAACGGCTGCTGGACACCAGTTTATTCCCACACGAGGATATTCTGCTCGCGCAGTACGAACTCACGAGTGGAACGAGTATGATAGACCTCATCGAGAAGCTCTATGAGCAGCTCTACCCGGATCGGGAACTCCCTCAAGGTATTTCATCTGAGATTCAGTCTCGAAACTTCAGCATGGCATGCTGTCCTCCCCGTGCTTACTCCGAACACAATGTGTAGAACTCGCTGATAAGCGTGGAAGTGCTATGAAAACCCATGAAACGCTTTCCTCGCAAGCTCAAATTGTCCTCGATGTAATCGAACGCGAAGAAGTTGCCCAAGCCCTCCGACAGGACAAAGTACAAAATTTAAACTATCTCAAGGAGCACTTTGGTGTATGTACCCGACCGTCTCTTCGCACGATTCGTTCCAAACTGTCTCACTCGTCTCCTTTTTTCTAGCTAACGCTCGAACAAATATCCGTTTTATACAAGTACGGACAATTCCTATACACGATTGGCAACTACAGCGGAACAGCCGACTACCTTTATCACTTCCGTGTCCTCTCTACGGACCCCGATCTGAACCTGTCTGCACATTGGGGCAAACTCGCGTGCGATATCCTCCTCGGTAAATGGGACACCGCGTTAGAAGAACTTGACTCTCTTCGCGAATCGATTGATGCCCGCCTGCCGGGTCCCGCGCCAGACCCATCCTCTGTCGGCTCTTCCTCGCTCATCCAGCTACAGTCAAGAACATGGCTCCTGCATTGGTCACTCTTTGTCTACTTCAACCACCCACAGGGTCGCACGCTCCTCCTCGAAACATTCCTCTCCCCCGCATACTTAAACACGATCCAAACCTCCTCCCCGTGGGTCTTGCGCTACCTGGCTGGCGCCGCTATCGTAACGCGCAAAACTGCCAATTCGGCGTCCTCCCGCGCGCGACACGCCATCAGGGATATCGTGCGCGTGATCCAGACGGAGGAGTATCAGTACAAGGACCCTATCACACAGTTCCTCAAGGATCTGTATGTCGATTTTGATTTCGAGGCTGCGCAGCAGAGCTTGACCGTGGCAGAGCGTGTGGTGGAAAATGATTTCTTCCTCGGCAACTTCAGGCAAGACTTTATGGACAATGCGCGGTATCTCATTAGCGAAGCGTACTGCCGCATTCACCAGAAAATTGATATCGAGTGCGTGCCATGGCCATGCCATGCCATGTCTCCCTTCTCAGCTATCTCAGCTATTCTGATATCCTCGACAGCGACCTCTCGGCACGGCTCAACCTCTCACAAGAGGAAGGCGAGAAGTGGATCGTAAACCTGATTCGGGACATGCGTATGGGCGCAGACGCAAAGATCGACCTCGAAAAGGTTCGTCTCCGCCGCCTTCTCCCCTGAGCTATCTCTGAACTTTCAATTCCCATAACTCGCATCGTAAATAGAACGTAATCCATATCAACCGCCCACCGCCGCCACTGTACCAGTCCGTGATTGAGAAGACACGCGGGCTGGCCTTCCGCACCCAAGCCCTGGGGGCAGCGATGAACCGGCGAGCGTCGGGCGAACAAGACGGTGAAGAAGGGGGCAAAAAGCAGGGCGGAAAGGGCAGACGGGGAGGCGGCGGCGGCGGAGGAGGACCAAACTCTGGTGCTGGGAGTGCGCCTGCAATCGAAGCATAAAGTATCCTGTGTGCGATATGCAAGGGATGGCGTAGGTGCTGTATCTTTACTTCCTACATCGACAATTGACTCCTCTCGACCTACGATATAAGTCAGGTGATACATTGAAGGTACGCTCAATAAGGGAGATAACCGAACTATATCAACAAAAGCGTAAACAAGACAACATATGAAGTACGATGAATGACAGAAGATCCGGTTAGTAATCCCAAAGTCCGTGAAAAGTTGATAAACGGCGTGATCCGTGCATGGGCGATCCACAACTCGCATACAAAATGTCCGTTTCTACGTAGGAATAAAGAAGTGCAATTGCGAACGAAAAGTCGCATTCCAGAGTCCAAAGCTTTACTCGAGAAAAGTATATATAAGGCACTAAGTGTCCCTTTGAACAGAGTCGTACTGAGGGGGGGGCTCGTCCGGTAATGGTGTGTGCACCACGCTACTATTAGCAGGTACAGATGCATCTGCGGGTAGGTCAACTGCGTTCCTTGGCACTGAAGCTAGATCTGTGCTCGATCCGGCAGTGAGAACTGCCCGCATGAGCTCACTGTCTTCACTTCCGCTGTCTGGGCTCTGTCCAGTGTATGGATCGGCGGCAGAATATCCCTTCCGTGATTGCGATGGTCTGGGATAAGAAGAGGGAGGGGAAGAGGAAGCAGAAGCAGCCGCTTCATCGGGTGTAAACGATTCGGAGAGGGTGCTCCTTCGGTAGGCTTTCGATCTTTGATTCGTCGCTTCTTGGACTTTGGCAATGTACGCGGGATTTGGATGATACCCGCGCATGGGAGCAAGGGGCGGTGTCGGTGATGAGGCCTGTCTAGGAAGGAGCGGGTCGGCGGACACCGCTCTTGAGTGATCGAGCTCTGGTTGTTGGTTGTCACATGAGTAGGCGGAGCTGGAGCTGATACTGCTCGTATCGTACGCACGGATCGCAAGCCTGCCAGCTCCTACAGCAGCCGTGGAAGTTAAAGCCATTGCTGCTTCGTCGTTTGACGAGCGGTGTGATGCGGGTGAGACAGGGGATTCAGGTGGAGGACCCATGACAAGAGACAGAGTGCTTCCAAGATCGTGCGGAGTCATTATTGGATCATGGAACGCTTCTTGTGGCGGTGGCCATACATTTTCCCGGAACAAGGATCCGGTGCTGCTGCCTCTCGGCCGAAGGAGTCTTGGAGAGGATTCAAAGGTGAGACGAGGGGAGCTTTCATCCCACTGGCGCATGGTTTCTGCAAGTTCATCTTCCAGGAAATGACGGGGTGCAACTAATCGCTTCTGCCTTGCAGCCATCTGTCGTTCTTCATTGACCCGCCGACGCCGGAGAAAGAATATTAAAGTCAGCAGGCCAATGACTACCAGCAGGCCGCCAATGACACCACCCGCAATGACGCCTCCGCGCTCAGAGGAGGAGAGTGGGCCGATTGTGTTGAGCAGCGTCTGAATGGGGATTTCGATCTACACGAGGGGAATGGTCAGTCCACGTCCCACCTCTTGCACAATGGATCGACTCACCGTGGTCTGCGTACCACCCACTTCTGTCACAACTTTGCTAACGACGACGGTCACACCATCCTGTACAGTCGTATGCATACTTCTAGCACTAGCGCGATACTCGACTACCGCCGTAGACGAGGTCAGTTGAATGGACAGAAGAGAACGGCATTACTTAGACCTACCCCAGGAAGACGAAGATTGGCCTTCAGAACTACTAGAAGCTGGTGATGCGAATGAGTTTGGTGTCGTCGTTCGGGAAGCCGTGGAAGAAGTACTCGGCGTGGGGCCCGTGGATGAAGTGACTGAACACGGGGCGTAGAGGGTGAGGGTGGGGACAGAACTGGGTGTATAAATATCAGTGGATATGCCTGGAAGGTATGTGCAAAGGTATGTGCAAAGTTCACTGACTTAGTCTGGACTACAAACTGAGTAGTGGTGAGAGTGAGAACGTTTGTGATGACCGATACTTCATTTTGGGTGGAAGGAGAGCCGGATGGAGAATCAGCAGGAGATGAAGGAGAGGTAGGGATATCAGACGGGGACTCGGTCGGGGGTGGAGAAGTTGCCTGTCTCCGGAGGCGGGCGGGGGCAGGAACGGTGTTAAATTGTGTGGTAATGATGACTTGCTCAACGGCAGATGTAACTGTCGAAGCTTGGAATTGCGTAGCAGTCGCGGATCCCTGGGTGACACAGACAGGGGTCAATGTCGAGCAGCGAGAAAAAAGCGATGAAGGGAAGATCGCAAGAGGAATCTCTCGGCAGACTCGGGGACAGCCGATGGTCGATTAGGCGTTCTTATCCACTGGCCCACGTCGGACATGGGCCCTGGATGGCCAACCCCACAACTCGGCGCTCTGGATTTCGTGTAACAGAGCGCGAACTCGAGCTGATTTCGAGCCAAGCGGTCACACGGGATACGTCTGGACAGTCCCGACTAAAATGTGGACGAGCCAACCAGCACGGCGAAGGCTCCACAGCGACTGACCTGACAAGCCATCCTCTACAACATGCAGGCCGACCACCGACGCTGTGTTGAGCGGGTAGTAGTAGTGAAGAATGAGCCACAAAGTGCCCGTTGCCGTCGCTGAGGGTATCCGCAAGCGGGCGAAGTGGTCGAAGGAGAGTCCAAGAGGTACGGCTGTTGGGCGTTGGGCGGGGCGGTGTGAACTGCCGGGTGATATCTCATAACCTGTCAACAGCCGTAACCAATAAGTTATGGCCCATCCTCATCTCACAAGACTCACGACGTACAATATCGAAGATAGCAACATTGCCCTCCTCGGCAGTGAGGTCAGTTGCCCAGTTGCCCATGGATTTGGCCACGCAGTTTCACCCAACCGTCTCTAGCTCGAGAAGCACGTCAGGGAGCACGCTGGAGACTCAGAACCTGCTTGGGACAATGCTGGGAAGACACTCGGAATCCAAATATGGCGCGTCGAGCAGTTCCAGATCAAACCCGTGGGGTACAAGGCTGGTGGGGCTCTCGAGCTCTACGACGGCGACTCATATATCATTCTGAACGCTTATAAGAAAAGTCCCGACTCTGATGTTCTCTCCTACGACCTCCATTTTTGGTTAGGCGAAGAGACTACCCAAGACGAGGCAGGCACGGCCGCCTACAAGACAGTCGAGCTCGACGATCGTGCGTATACCCCTGCTAGTCTTTCGGGGCACTCTCCCTGATATATGGAGATAGACCTCCACGGCGTCCCGGTCCAGTACCGCGAAGTTCAAGGCAACGAATCGCCTCGCTTCTTCTCCTACTTCAAGCATCTTAGAATCCTCCATGGCGGAGTTAGGTCAGGCTTCAGACACGTAACGGAACCACCACCGCTGGATCTCTTCGTCCTCTACCATATCAGCGTACACCCACGCCACGGCTCCGTCGCAGTCCGCCAAGTCACCAAGCATCTCCACCCCACAGTAGCCAAGTACCCCTCGGATGTATTCGTGCTCGACAAGGGCACCAAGGTATTTCAGTATAACACTCGTTTGAGTGCCGGCAAGGAACGCTTTGAAACCGCGCAGTTCGTTCGCGCACTCATCGACTCGCGCGAGGGCAAGGACAAACCAACACTCAGCGTGCTCGATGAGGGAGGATCCGGCGCGGGGGTGTTCCTCCTTGAACTTGGCGAGGACGCCGAACACTCCGAACCCATCCAGATCAACACCGACGCTGCGGCGAAAACACCCGCGAGCGATACTACACCCCCGAAGCTCTTCAGAATCGTAGATGATTCGGGCTCAATTACATTCACGCCGGTCGAGGTGGAGAGTCCGAGCTTGAAAGATTTGCACACTGATGATGCCTTTTTGGTGGATGCTACCGCGAGTCAGACTGCCCCTGCGCTATATGCTTGGATTGGGAAGGGATCGTCCGCTGCTGAGAGGAAGTATGTGATCCAATATGGACAGCGCTACCTTTGGCAGCTCGCGGAGAAGGATCGGTCACTTGCAAGGGTGAGCGTAGTTTGCGCCGGTGAAGGTCACGAGCCGCGAGAACTCTTGGAGGTATTGAGTTTGTAGGTAAAGGATGTGGGATGGTTTATCTCGGCGGCTGAGAACACGCAAATTGTAGTTTTATCCAATGTGATGTCCCAATACACGGGACGCCCAAGTCAAATCTGTAAAATTACGCGGAGAGGTTTGGTGTGGTCAGGGACTCCATGAGCTTCCCCGGCTTGCCGCTGCGATCCTTCTTGAAATGATTGGAAATCAAGAAAGCGACATCTGGTTATTTCCAGTGTAAAGGTACGCATTGACCACCTGATCATGAAACCACTCACCCAAGCTCTGCTCAAAATTCAACCTCGGGTCGCAGAACGACTACGAGGCAAGACAGATTAGCACAAGTTCTCCCTTCATATCTGAACCGCACCTGATAGCGGAGAGGCAGCTCCCCCTCACTTAGTTCCATACTCCCCCCGAGGCACTCCGTGACAGAAAAGCCATCTTCGTTCAGCTCCCCGGTGAACTCAAGGGAGACCCCGTTGAGCTTTGAGCCACACTCCGTGTGTACGCGCAAGCAGGATGTCAATTCAGAGATTATAGTGCCAAAGTTCCGCGTCTTTAGGCCATTTGAAGATGTTTGGGTACTAAGAAAAGGGCACCTATGAGGGTGGGAATAACGAATAAAGACAATACTTACTTTCCGTGCATCGGATCGCAGATCCAAATGACTGGATGGGCCGACGCACGAACAGCAGCGATATGCGAGGGAAGGTACTGCTCAACCTGTGGATGATCGATTAAATACTCAGTCGCAGTCAGGATCCCTTGTCGGCACACCTTCGCAGCTCCATACCGCGTAATCAGTGTAACCCTCCCAGATTCTCGATTGGGATTCACGACTGTGAAGACATTAGTACCAGCAACTCAACTCAAACAAAACCTCGTAGAGGGACCCACTTTCTAATAGCTTAACTAATTCCTCAGCCTGCATGCTCGGCCCTACCTTCACTCCAATCGGATTCCTGATTCCTCGAAAGTACTCAATATGTCCACCGTCCAGCTGCCTGGTGCGGTCACCAACCCAGAGGAAGTGAGCAGAAGTATTATAATGTGCCATCACGGGCTCCATATCCTCGCTCGGGCGAATGCAACCAGAGCGGATGCCACTAGGAGACTTGGAGTTGGCGCCATAAATATCACCGCCAGTTGGGTGGGAGGACTGAGTGGTCGTAGGTAGGGGTTCACGCGGGGAAACGGGTTGCAGACCAGGCGGGAGCGGGAAGACCCGCGTTAGGGCTTCTTCATAGTCGAGCATTAGACCTTCGTGGCTTCACCGCGATTTTCAGTATTACTATAAACCGGGAAATAACCAGTGACAGACCTAGTATATAAATCAACCTCGCCTAAGACACCTTTCGAGCCTCCACGTTCGTAGAACGAGCCATCGACAGCCCCGATTGTCCGACTAAAGTCAAGAGCATCCGCAAGACCTTCAGTTATCCGTTCGAATTCTTCTCTTTTGAGGTGGATCAGAGTAGCAGGGTGTTGGTTGGAGAGAAGACCAACCTCAGCGCGGGACTGCGCACGTGCGACAAACTCCAGTCTCGAGGGTGGTGGAGTGATGCAAAACCCGAGGTAAGGAGACCTCGAACGTAGTTGAGTGTGGTAGTTGAGTGGAAGTATGCGCTGTGAATTCATGTTACTCGGTATAATTCTTGGTGAGCAGAAGCCTACCTCAGCATCCGGTTCGGGTCTGGGGTCCTGTCTTCCGGGTCTAGACTACGTCGTTTGAGACCCGGGACTTTGCTGCTTCGAGGTTGACATTTGACGTACCTGTTCACATTATCACCGCTACGAAACAATATCAATAAGGGTTCGACCACAACGCTAGATACGCTCACCGGAAACTCAACACTTTACGACCATCAGGTAGCGTTTCGGTGGTGCTGCTTCGTGGTTTCGCGTATTGTCCGGCGATTCGGCCTATCCGAACGACGGGTACACGTGCACCCCAAATAAGTATGAGCGAAAAAGAGAGTATAAGACCTATTTTATTGGCGATGTTTTCCTGAATGTGACAGTTAGTGCGGACGAGTGACAAAAAGAGGAAGAAATGTACATGAGTGCATGCATCGAAGCTCTCTGCACAGTCCCCGGCGTGTAAGATGAAAGCCTGGCCTGATTGCACCTGTGCTAGTTGAGATCGCAAACGCTCGACCTCGTGGGGAGTGACAAGTGGAGGGAGTGTTCGCAACTTCGATAGTACTCTAAGTAGTTCCAAGAGTTGAATAATGTCTGACAGACGTTTTGATGGACTCACTGCTCTAATTTTGCCCTGTCGGGATAGCTTACATCCTATGGGTTGTAAAGGATATCATAGAGGAATATCGGAGAGTGGCTCACTTGTAATATTGGTTTTGACTTCCAGGACGAGGGTGACCAGATGTTCGAGTCCATGTCTCAGAGGTGGAGGAGGACAAGCAAGGGAGTGTATTTACACGCGCCAAGTGTGATGTGCACTTATATCAGACGCGTGTTTCCGTGATTTGTCAGCGGGTTGCTACAAATACCCGGCTGATCCTGGCGCTGAGTAACCTTGGACCTCAACCTTGGACCTCAACCACCACCTCTGGATGGCATTCTTCAGTAGCAACGAGAGGAAAAGGGCAATCAACCTCGGAGGAGTCAATCTCACTACTACCCACGACGATCTCCTCGCAAAAGCCCAACAAGAGCGTGAACAGCGACTGTTCCAGAAGAGAGCTCAAGAGGCCGCGTCCACCATTCAAGCGCGATGGCGAGCACGCCTGAAGCTACAAGAAGTTCGCAGACATTACTTGGAATTATTTGACAGAGAGCCTGCCGGCACCATTGCGTCAGCACGGTTCTTGGTCTTTAGTGGCGGAGAGCGAGCTCGGCTCAGTACTTGGACGACGGCCACACTCGAAGCAGGAGATAGCGCGGTCTGGCTGCCTTTTACAGGTCAAGACGCTGCCACATGGCTTGTCCTTATCCGCCAGATCGCCCTCATGCTCCTCACAGAGCTCGCCCGCGCACCAAGGTAAGCATGACGCGAACTAGCGAGACTCGCGCTGACTTCTGGGTAGATCGGGGACAGCTAACGCGTACACCACCCTGCTTGTTGTACTCACATCGCGTCCGCCAGCCTCCGTGCCACTTCCACCTGAAAACATCTTCTCGTCGAACATTGTGGCGTACTTGGTACGCAAAGGACTGTTCCAAGTCATCACAAATACATATGTCAAAATAGTAAGATATCACTCTGCTATTTTTGGGTCATTCGCGCTGAACCTTGACAGCCGATCGATGCATCGACAGACCCGATTCACCCTGGACTCGTCTCTTTGACTCTTGCACCTTTCATTGTCTTGCATAAAGCAGCCCCTGAATATCGTCAAGCCCTCGAGAACTTCTTCGTTACTGTCTTTTTCCTTCCCCTCTACCCAAACCGCCTCCCCAAGACCGAACTCCCACGATTAGCATCGGGAATTCCATTCCGTCTCATACATCAGCTTTCTGTTAAGTCTATCCTTGCATCTATACCTAACGATACTACCGCTATCAATCATCTCACCAATCTCATCGCGTTCTACCCTTCACGTTATCCTGTGCTCAACAAGCAACCCTTCGAAACCTATCTCGAACTCATCAGTAACATTCTTAGTCGACTTCCTGTGGGTTGCTTAGAGCCTAAAAGTGCTGCCAAACAAGAGGACAAATGGGTTGGTGATAGCGATTCAGACGACGACCATCGAGTAGCTCCCCATGCTCCTCTGCCACCACTCGACCCCAAGACAGCTGTACGACTTCGAGTTCTACATTATGCTTCTCATCTGCAATCCCTTATGACGGCCAGTGCCCGTCTTCCAAGCCTCTGGGGAAGTGTGATCAAATACCTCGTCAACCTCTGCACAGTATGGCCAAGCAAACGCGATAGCATCCTAACTATTATCAGTGTGAACAACGGAGCCATGGTTATCAAGCAACTCTGGAGAGATACAGTACGAAGCAGCCCCCTGGGCAAGAGCGACAACCCACGCGAACTAACAAATCCCACCTACGCCTCCGACTGGCCTTCTCTCATGCTTTTGACGGAACTCTACAACCAAATGCTATTGACAATGGGGGACGACGAGTTCTTTTCCATTCGTAGCAAGGGAGGTGGTATCGCCGCAAGGAATCCTCTTACTCGCGATGAAGTTCTCCTTTTGTCCAAGAAGCTACTCAATATCGCATTTGTGTTGTACTGGACCGAAGAACAGACAGATATCAAGAATGGTATTGTGCCTGGTCTCCGCCTCACCTGGGAGGGAGTACGCGATCGTGCTACGAAATGTTTACAAGCTGTACACGCACGACAGTTGGTGGCATACCCGTGCTGCTCCGCATGAAAACGCTGACTATTGCTCCAGTTCACGGAGACCGTTGACCGATGAAGAGTACTGGCTAATGACCGACCAGATCGATGTCAGCTCTTTCATCGACGCGGCCATGTGGGTATTTTTCTATTATCTTCATACTCTGCTGACCTCCCTCTAGCACAGAAGAACGAGCCCTCGACCAAGAACAAACCAACTACGTACCCAGTAAACGTGAAATGGCTTACCTTTCACCACGCTTAGGGATACTCAACAACATCCCCTTTACAATCCCGTTCGTCTCCCGCGTGTCTGTCTTCCGCTCGTTCATCGCAAATGACAAACTGGGACGCGGGGCGGGCATATTCGAATCCCAGCAACGAGACTCTATCGTTGTTCGTCGCAATCGTATCAGCCAGGATGGGTTCGATCACCTCAACGATCTGAGTCCGGAGGGATGGAAGGGTCGGCTGCAGATCAGATTCATCGATCAGTGGGGGCAGGAGGAAGCGGGTATTGACGGTGGGGGTGTCTTCAAGGAGTTCTTGACCGCTGTCAGCAAAGAGGTCTTTGATACTGATCGGGGCTTATGGCTGGCCACTACCAATCAGGAGCTGTACCCGAATCCACATTCTTACGCCAAGGAAGGTGCGCCGGACTTTTACTACCTGCTTTTGTATATGTCTGACAGTGCGGTGTAGCCCACCAGCTCAATTGGTATAGGTTCATTGGGCGAGTACTCGGCAAAGCGCTTTATGAGAGTATCCTCGTGGATGTAGCGTTCGCTGGATTCTTCCTCACAAAGTGGCTGGGCAAGCAGAGTTACCTCGATGACTTGGTGACTCTTGACCCTGAATTGTATAAGGGACTGGTGTACCTTAAGGACGTAGAAGGTTCTATTGATCACCTGGCGCTCAACTTCGCTATTACCCACGATGGTGAACTCGTGCATCTTGCTCTTGATCGTCCTGTTGCTGAATCATTTTGTCCAGAATACGGCGTAACACACACAGTCGACCTGATTCCACATGGCTCGACAATTCCCGTAACACAAGACAACAAACTCCGGTATATTTATCTTGTGTCGCACTACCGGCTCACCAGACAAATCAAGAAGCAGAGCGATGCGTTCTTCGAGGGCTTGTCAGAGATCATTAATCCAAAGTGGCTGAGGATGTTCAATCAACAGGAATTGAGACAACTAGTTGGTGGAACCGAAGTGGATGTCGATGTGGACGACTTGAGACGGCACACTGTCTATGGTGGTTTGTTCGATGCTGATCACCCCACTATCAAAGTATTCTGGAAGGTGCGTTGTCGTTTTGAGAACAGATAAATACCAATGATTGTTTACAGGTTGTGGGGTCATTCACACCACAGCAACGGAAGGAGCTCACACGATTCGTCACAAGTTGCAGCCGGCCACCACTACTGTGAGTGACCCTATTGATACACGTCAATCATACCATACTGATCCAATCACAGTGGCTTCAAAGAGCTCCACCCGAATTTCGCGATCAGAGACTCCGGACCAGACCAAACACGCTTCCCTACTGCTAGTACTTGTGTAAATCTCCTTAAGGTACGTTATTATGCTTATTTTGACTAGCAAACACCCTTTTACTCAAGTCCCTAGTTACCGCTTTACCAAGATGAGCGGATTTTGCGGCAAAAGCTCATCGCAGCGATCACTTCTGGAGCCGGGTTTGACCTATCTTAGAGCATTGACAGAAGGGCCTTTGATCCTCGCTCATTCTTCCTGCCTGTATTATTATGGTTGAGTGAATACTCTAGAACCTAGCAAACCGAACCGAACTATGGATCAACTGCATTATACGTACGCGATGCAGGTCATATTGTTACGTCCGCAAGTTGTGGTCGTCTGGCACCCTCGTACACAGACTTTGGACCTGATCGCATCGGACTTGATTGTAGCTTACTACCACTGATACCCGAGTGCTCTGTTCAATGCAGAGGATCGTAGCCGAGATGTTTGGCCGACCCAGTTTCCTCCTAGTCTTTGCGTCAACCTTTCGCTCCCGTCCGTCCTGCAATTGGGGTTCATTTAGGAACCATAATAGGCGCCTTTTAGCTATGGATGTTACCATAGAAGCGGATCAGATTACTATCAAATCTCATCACCAATACACGACGCCACCTTTCGGGCCTGCCTCAGTTGACCGAAACCCTTTCGTCCAGTTTCGCGAGTGGTTCGCCGATGTGCAATCACCCACGCCTGCGCCCTCTACGACGTCTACCACCTTGAATGGTGCCACCTCAATCTCCCGTCCCCGAGTGCTCGAACCAGAAGCCATGTCCCTCGCAACCTCAACTCTCTCGGGGACTCCAAGTGTTCGAATGGTCCTCTTTAAAGCCCTTGATCATCGTGGGTTCGTCTTTTACACCAACTATACCTCGCGAAAGTCAGGGGAATTGCTCGAAAACCCGCAGGCCGCGCTTTGTTTTTATTGGGGGGAGGTTAGCAGATCGGTCCGGGTAGTCGGAAAAGTGGAAAAGTTAGATGAGGAGACAAGTGAGGACTATTTCAAGAGTAGGCCTATCGGTAGTCGGATTGGTGCATGGGCTAGCCCTCAAAGTCAAGTGGTTGGAGAAGAGGAACTGGCAGAGAGGGTCAAAGAGGTTGTGAAAAGATTTGGTGTACAAGGTGGAGAAGGTGGAGAAGGTGACGTACCAAAGCCCGAGTTCTGGGGTGGCTGGAGAGTGGTCCCTCAGTGAGTCTATTCTATGAACCTTGTGATCGATGACTGAAGCACCCTCGCACTAGAGAAATCGAGTTCTGGTGCGGAAAGCCTTGCAGATTACACGATAGAGTACGATATCTGAGGAAAGCTGGTTCATCGGACGACTTACCGGAGTGGACGATCGAGCGTTTGGCACCATAGCCCCATCGAAGAGAGGTTAATTCCCCAATGTTAGGAATATTAATCAAAGAAACGCCTTTGTTCAGTGACAAGTACTTGGAAGGAATACCGTCTAAATGGGGCCATATACAATTCAGTTGTTTGTGGGTCACACACACACACACATACACACCTTGATTCACATGGATGGATACTTGGGTTCTATACTCCAGCACGGCATCCTCCTCCTCACCAGAGGCAGGACCCTGGGCTTCAGCCCTTTGATTCCGGCGCTCGCGGAGGTTATATTGGCTGCTCTTAGTGGTCGCACCGCCTACGGTTGCACTAACAGCCGACCATCCCGGTAGTATATCCGTAACCGTCACGATACCCCACATGAGCAGTGAGTAGGTCTGGCAACCCCCAAACCGTGGGTAACATGCTCCATCCGTTGTATGCAATTTGTCAATCCCAATTCCTAACTTTTAGAGTGGAGAAGAGCCATA
>Ga0307515_10004966_pt1 | contig 27142 bp, 2 predicted proteins | sample 17_EM_MG_FD_194513 | JGI IMG/M metagenome (GOLD analysis project Ga0307515, IMG submission 194513) | Populus trichocarpa ectomycorrhiza microbial communities from riparian zone in the Pacific Northwest, United States - 17_EM | ecosystem: Host-associated > Plants > Roots > Unclassified | place... | reverse complement strand
TTAGATTAAGCTATATAGTGCCTATAAGCTTATAGTATTAGTAGCCGATATACATAACTACACTAAGATAGTTAGCCCGCAACCCTTTTAGGCGGCTAACTTTATAGGTTATAACCTTATCCTTAGATACCCTTAGCTTACAAAAGTAAATTCTAAAATATACTTTAAGACTAAAGCCTTTAAATAATAGAACAATAAAGATTTAAAAGGGCGCATATTACTAATAAGCCTAAAGGACATCCTAGAGAATATAGCCCTAGGCGAAACAGTATACGCTCTATACTTAAAGGAGTATTAGATCTAACCCCTATTTAATAGCAAGATAGGTATAGAGCCTAGTATAGGTAATAACCCCTTTATAATAGAAACCCTATAGGGAACTACTAAATAGGTCGCGAAGATATTATAGAGAGGCGGCGATCTTAAGGATCTTATAAGATACTTTAACCGCTATAGGTTACTCTAGCTTAAGCAATATACAGAGAGTATACTACGGCACCTCAAACACTGCGTTAAGAAGTTCCCTACCCTTTACTAGCTATTATATAAAACGGTTTAATATATAGTAGCAACCATATATAAGCAACTACTATAGCATATAATACTGCCTGTAAGCATTTTAAGGGAGCTCCGGGACCTACCTAATAATAACGTAAAAAATAAACGCGACCCTAATTTATTAAATATTCTAGTAGGCCTAAGGGACTTACTAAGGGTATTTTTAGGTAGAAGAGCTAAAGTCCTACTATAGAACTCGGAGTACAATTATATAATTAATCTAAAAGAAGGTAAGCAACCACTAAACCTTTTTATTTATAACCTCTCGCGCAAAGAGCTTAAGATCCTATAAGAGTACCTTAATGGCTTACTAGAAAAGGGATAGATTTAGCCTAGTAAGTTGCCGTTAGGCACGCCAATCCTTTTTATTCTAAAACTAAATAGAACTATAAGGCTATATATAAACTATCACAGTCTTAACAAGATTATAATTAAGAACCGTTACCCATTACTACTAGTTAGTGAAATGCTAGATTAACTATCTAGGGCGAAGATCTTTACAAAGTTAGATCTATAAGACGCCTATTATAGGCTCTATATTAAAAAAGGGGATAAGTAAAAAACCGCTTTTAAGACCTAATATAGCTACTTTAAGTATCTAGTAATGCCTTTTAGGCTAGCTAATACGCCTATAATATTCTAATTATATATTTACAGAGCCTTAGGGGGACTAGTCGACCGCATATACGTTATCTATTTAGATAACATTTTAATCTACTTAAAAGATAAGGATTAACACAAGTAACATATCCGCAAAGTGCTGGAACGTTTAGATAATTAGGGCCTCTACACTAAGGCGTTAAAGTATGTTTTTAATACTAAGTAGGTCAAGTTCCTGGGGTATATTATAACGCCTATAGGTGTAGTTATAGACCTAGTAAGGGTATAGACAATTTAGGAGTGGCCGGAGCTAAAGAGCTACTAGGATATTTAAGTATTCCTAGGCTTTACCAATTTCTATAGGCGCTTTATCTATAACTACTTAGACATCGCCTAATACCTATTTAACTATATTATAAAAGCTTCCTAAGACCTAACCTAAGGAGCAAAAAGCTTAAAGGCGGTAAGAAAGAAAACTAAGAAGGGACCAACTAAATAGTATAAGCTATGGTTATGGCCCAGAAAGGTTTAAAAGGCCTTTTAGGAACTTTACGCGAAGTTTACAGAAGCTCTATTACTGCGGCATTTTAACCCAGATTAGCCATTAATAATAATTACTAATATATTAAATTTTGCCCTTATTGGTATTCTGCTATAACCTAATAAGCATCTAAACGCTACCCAGCTCTATTAGAGACTAGTAGTATTTTATAGCAGAAAATTCTAAGGACCTAAAGTTAGGTATTATACCCACGATAAGGAACTGCTACCTATAGTTAACTGCTTTAAATAGTAGTAACACTACCTTAAGCACGCGAGCTATACCACTTATATACTCTTAGATTACTATAATCTACGCTACTTTATAACTATAAAGGAGCTTATATCTTAATAAGCCAGATAGGTAGAGGAGCTCGCGTGATTTAATTTTAAGATTAAATATAAGCTAGGGGAAAATAACCCTACTAATAGACCATTATAACAGCTAGACTATACTAAAGGCTTTAAAACAGGAGAAGGAAAACAGATAATAGATATCTTACTTCCTATATATTATAGAATAAGCTCTAGGTATAGGATGCTTAAGTACCTATAGCTCTATACACCAAGTCTTAGGTAGTGTAAGCCCTATTAGTTTCTACTAATATTCCGGCTAGTACCTAGTCCGTTACTAATAAGGGTCCAAATATACCTAAATAGGATATCCCTAATACATTCTCGGAACCTAGTAATTGTTATAGAGTAAGTATAAGCGACGATAATATATAGCAAGGTAGATATTATTAAGCTATATATATGAACTGTGTAAGGAGGTCAAGATGTTACGTAAGAAAAGAAGGTAGGAAGATAGGAAGAAAGGGTATATATTATTAACTTAGTTGCTTAGTTAACACGTATATAGGTAGAATAGGGTTTAGGTTATAGTCCTGGCAGAACTTAGCAGAATTTGGTGAAACTTAGTAGAATATGGCAGAATATAGCAGAATGCCGTAGATTGCCATTAGATTGCCATTAGATTGCCGTTAAATTGCCATTTCGTGGTTAGTTTTTAATTGCTAAGTTAGTGGAAACAGGTAAACGTATGTAAGGTATTACGGGGGTGTCCCATAATAGTACCCCCCCTTTAAACTCGAGCTTCTACGAGATGGGGCTGTGGTAGTTCTAGGTGGAGTTTATAAAAGTCTTCTATGGCTTATGTAAGTCCTATAGAGTTAATAGGTTCCCATAAGGACTTAGTAAAGCCTCTCTATTTCGTAAGATATATATATTAGCGTTTCCGTTTATTATACTTAATATTATTAATTTTTTTAATAAAGTACTCGTTCTTACCATTTACTTTAACTAGTAGGGGAGGGTTTTATATCTATCTAGGCAGGGCGTCTAATGCGGGGGTAGTAGGGCGGAGGACTAACGTATGGAATATAGGGTGGATTTTAACCGTATTAGGGAGCTTCAGTTAGTAGGCGTAAGGAGAGATAACCTTTTTAACCTTATAAGGGCCAGCGTTCTTCTAATTAAGTTTCTTAGTAGGTCGTTTTATGTTTAGATTTCTTATATCTAGCTAGACAAAATTACTAATTTAGTAAGCTAGTGCTAGGGTTTATTTCTTATTCGCTGCGGCTTTATAGACAGATTAAGCCTATATTATCTTATTAGTAAGGAACTATTATAGTTCCTCTATCTTCTCTACGAATTTATTTACTTCTATAATTTATAAGGCGTAATAAGCGGGGTAAGGAACATTACTAAAGGGTTTAAAACCTATTCGTGGGTGCTAGCCGTAATTGGCTAGGAATGGGGAGACTTTTATAGTTTCCGAGACGGAGTTATTTACGGTAAACTTGGCAAATGCGAGCCAGTTAATCTAGTTATCTTATAAATATAACGTGTATATCTAAATATACTGCTCTATTATAGCATTTACGCGTTCTATTTGGCTATCCGTTTCTGGGTAATATACGGTAGATAATAGTGCTTTAATATAGAGTTGAGTAGTTAGTTCTTTCTAGAATACTAAGATAAACTGGCTGCCTTTATCGGAGATAATCATTTTAGGGAGTTTGTGGAGTTTCTATACGTAATCTAGGAATAGTTAGGTAACGGTAGGCGTTAATATATTAGGGCAGGCGATTAAGTGTCTTATTTTAGATAGTTGGTTTATAACTACTATAATGTTCGTGCAGCCTTTACTTTTAGGAAGGTTAATAACAAAGTTAATTAAGATATCCTTCTATCTTTAGTCCGGAACAGGCAGCGGCTTTAAAAGACCGTTATATGTCTTATGCGAGGCTTTAGCTCGTTGGTAGGTGTAGTAGCTAGAGACATACCTTTATATTATATTGTGTATGTTTAGCTAATAATACTCTTATTAGAGTAGTTCTAGGGTCTTTTCTTGACCCGGGTGGCCGGCGATAGGTACATTATATACGTGTTTAAGGAGTTTAAGCTTAAGCTTATTGTAATTAGGGATAACTAGACGGTTTTAGTAATATAAGCGGTTTCTACAGGCTTCGTATTTACTTAGAGAAATCTTTTTAGAGCGTCTAATGCTATCTTGTATTAGCTTAAGCGTCTCTTAAATAAACTTATTATTTAGGTATTCGTTAACTATAATCTATTTAATTAATTAATTAGTTATTTTAAGGACGTGTACTATAAGATCTTTAGTAGGAGGGTTAAATAGTTTAGGGTGAAGTAGGGTCTAATTTTAGTAAAAGCGCGCTTCTTTTAGGGCTGGCGCGTCTTGCGAGCGTTGGGTTAGGGCATTAGGCTTCTAGCCTTAGACGCCTAGGTGGTATGTAATTAAGAATTAGAAATAAGATAGATATTCTAACTAGCGGGCCTAACAATGACTTAGCTGTTTTGTGGTTGTGAAGTACTATAGGTTTTTATAGTCGCTAAGGACCTTAATTAGAAATCTAGTGCCTTCTAGTTTAGGTCGCCATTATTCGAAATATCTAATAATAGCTAATAATTCTTTATCGTAGATCTTATAGTTATATTTAGCTAGGCTTAGTTGTTTTAAAAAGTATGCTATAGGGTGCAATACTCTATCCTCGTTATATTAAGATAGGATGCCTCTAGTAACGTAGTTAGATAAGTCGGCTTCTATAATACTTATTCGGTTTAGGTTAAAGTGTTAGAGTATAGGCGTAGTAGTAAATATAACCTTTAGATAGGTAAAGGCCTTCTTATATTCCTTATTAAAGACAAAGACTTTATCCTTTTAGGTTAGAGCTATAAGGGGTAAAACTAGGGCGGAGAAGTTATTAATAAACTATTAGTAGAAATTAGCAAATCCTATAAAGGCTCTTACGTCCTTAACGTTCTTAGGTTCTTGCCAGTTTACAATTACTTCGACTTTCTTTAGGTCTATTTATATACCGTTTATAAAAATAAGGAGTCTAAGGTATAGGACTTTTGTTTTATGGAACTTATATTTATCTATATTTAATTATAGACCAGCTCCGTATAGGGCTTATAAAATAAGGTTAACGTATTTCCGATGTTCGGTTAGGTTATTACTATATATTAGGATGTCGTCAATATAAGCAGTATAGAAGATGTCCAGGTAGGGGTATAGGGTGTTATTTATATAATATTGAAACGAGCTCGGAGTGTTTGTGAGGCTAAAGGGTGTTATTAAATACTTAAATAGTCTATATTGGGTACGAAATATAGTAAGCTATTTGTCCCCTTTTGTAATACGGAGATAGTTAAATATAGAGATGATATTAAGCTTCGTATAGTAACGAGCCTTACTTAATTAGTTTAGTATCTCTTATATTAACGGGATCGGGTATTAGTTCTTAACGGTAACGGCGTTAAGAGCTTAGTAGTTTACACAGAAGCGTAGACCGCCGCTAGGTTTCTTAACGAAGATCATTAATGCGGCTATAGGCGACGAGCTTACTCTAATAAATCCTTTACTTAGGTTCTCGTCTAAATACTTTTATAGCACTTAGAGTTTATTTTAGGATATCCCGTATAAAGGTCTAAATCCGGGCTACTTTCCTTCTTTAAGTATAATCTTATAGTCGTATAGTCGGTGTTCTAGTAGCTTATTAGCTTCCTTTTATAAGAATGCATTTAGGCGATAATGATACTCTATTAGTACCTTTGTAGTAGGGTTAGTATACTTCTTTAGTGCTAAGGCCTTTTTAATATCGGCTATTGTAACAGCAAAGATCGTATACTTGGGTTTCTTAGTAAGTTACGCTAGCGGGGTAGCTCCAATTATGCGGATATCTAGGGTGCTGAGCTCGCTTAGATTATCTATAGTTTCTTATTTAGGTTTAGGTTTAGTATTAGGTATAGAGTTAGTATTAGATTTGGGTTCGGGTTCTTTAAGAATCCTTTTTATAGTGGAATACTAGTCTTTCTAATATTTTCGTGTATAGAGCTTAAGCTTTTGCTTAGCTTAGGGTGGTATAGTACTTAGTAATAACTTATGGAATTTAGTAGAGTTTTTGGATCCTTAATAGATGTTAGTAGAATTCTTAGGCATAGAGTGGGCATTGGTAGAAATCTTACGTTAGTGGAATTTAGTGGAATTCTTAGGTTAGTAGAATCTGGTGGATTCCTTAGGTATGGGGTAAATAGTTATAGAAATTTTAGACTGGTAGATTATAGTGTATTTTTTAGTTTTTAGTTTTAAGTCTAAGCAGCAAGTTATAAGGCACTTCTGCTTATAATAGTAGGCGGTAAATAGAAGCCTAAGGTTGTTTTAATTAATAGTTACCTTATATAGCTTTATCTAGGGTTGTCTAAGGATTACTAAGTGACCTAGGGTGGTAACGAAAAGTTTAATTAATTCTTTGTGGTTTAGGTATTGGAGTCTTAGAAATACTACGTAGGTAATACGGCCTAAGATAGTGCGTTTGCCATTAAATCCAAATACATTAATATGCTAGTTAAGGGGGGTTAGGGTAAAACTATTATCTTATATAAAGATCTTATTAATAAATCCTATGCCGCTAGCTCCTATGTTAATTAGGATTTAAGCGTTAGCCTATTAACTATTCTACTAAAGACAGCAGTTAATAGTTATACTATAATTCTAAGAGTTAGAGTTCGTGACGTTAAATACGTTTAATGAGATCCTATAATAGAGCTGTTCCGAAAAGCGACTTAGCTCTAGGACCTTCCTTTTAGAGGTAATTAGGGTGGGGTTCTTATAGGATATTAGCTGTAGCTTTATCCTTATAAATGGTGCTTACTAGATATAGGGCTAGAACTAGGTAGAGATTAGAGACGGTAACCGGAAGATTAATACGGTAAATAGCTGCTAGTATTAGCCGTTTATAATTCGTATTTAGGCATAGGGATAGAGCAGTAGTTAAAGAGGTAAGAGCTACTTCTATATTTAAAGCAGAGGCCTAGCTTAACGCGTTATTCTTATTTAAAGAACCCTAGTGGGGCGTACCTTAGGGTCCTAGTGTTAATATCCATAGCGTTAGGGTGCTTAGGCTAAGATAATGACTTAATAGACGTTTGCGGGGTTTCCGTATTATATCATAGAGCGGGCTTTAGTATTAGGCGTAGTATATCATTATATTGTTTATTAATAACGTTTATACAGGCATTAAAGGCTCCCGGTAAGTCTACGCCTATTAGGGAGGTTTTTAGTTTAGGGCTTAGGGATTTAATAAGGCTGTTAATTAGTGCGGGGTTATTCCAGCCTGTTTCCTTTACATAACGGTTAAATTTGGAGAAGTATACTAGGAAACTTTTTATTCCTTAAGTTATATAGTTTATCTTTCTTTAAGCAGTAGCTTAGCGGTTTGGGTTATTATATATAGCTTTAAGAAGTATAACTAGGCTTTATACTAAGTTTGGCTAAAGCGGTTTAATAAGGTTAGCTATATCTCCTCTTAGTTAACTTAGGGCGTAACAGAGTCGGTTAGCTTTAGTTAGGTAATAGTTAGTATTACTAGTTAGCTTATTTTTAAGCTAGCTTAGAAATAATTAGAGCTTTTATTATTTATTAGTAAATACTAGGGAATCTAGTAGTCGTTTAGATCGTTTTAGTATAGTAGTTAGCTTAGAGTAAGTGGCTACTACGGGTTTAGGGCTCGCGTTTCTCGTGTTTATTTCTAGAGATAGCGTTTAGTCTTAAGATCCTAGCGTGGGTATTTTAAGGGCGCAGACTTCTTCTTAGAGGTCCTTAATTAATTACTAGTATCGTGCTTCTTATTCGGCTTATTATTAATTTAAAGTAGCTTAGTTTTGTTTAAGGGCGTTTATAAAAGACTTCTATATCCCTACTAATTGTTTTTAGAGTACGGATATAATACCGGCGGCCGTTATAGGGGCTTTAGGTTTATTCTGCATGTTAATAGTAATATAGGTAGTTAACGTAATGTAGTGTTACGGAGTGAGTATAAGCGGCAATAATATATAGCAAGGTAGATATTATTAAGCTATATATATAAACTGTGTAAGGAGGTTAAGATATTACGTAAGGAAAGAAAGGGCATATATTATTGACTTAGTTGCTTAGTTAATACGTATATAGGTAGAATAGGGTTTAAGTTATAATCCTAGCAGAACTTAGCAGAATTTAGTAGAACTTGGCAGAATATGGCAGAATGCCGTAGATTGCCGTTAGATTGCTATTAGATTGCCGTTAGATTGCCATTTCGCGGTTAGTCTCTAATTGCTAAGTTAGTAGAAATAGGTAGACGTGTGCAAGGTATTACGGGGGTGTCCTGTAATAAATACGCTGTATAGCGTGCAAGAGGCGCCTATATTACTACAGTCTGCCAACCCAAATCTACCTATAACTTGTCCTTTACGGCCCATCTAGTAGATCCGTAAGAAGAAAATATTAAGCAGCTTAATAAGCATATTTAATAGTAGATTAACAATACAATAAGAGGACTTACTTTTATACCGCTAGACCTAAATTCTATTAGCGTAATAGTATTTATAGACGCCTCCTTCACTAATAATAGGGACCTATTATCGCAAATCGGCTTTATAATTATACTTACGGATTATAATTAAGACGTAAATATACTATATTAGTCTTCAATTAAATGCAAACAAGTAACCTATAGTGTACTAGCTTCTAAACTATATACACTAGCCTATAGCTTTAATATAGCAGCCGTAATTAAATCAACAATCTAGAAGATCCTATAATTAGAGCAGCTACCCCTAGTTTTATACACCAATTTAAAGTCCCTCTACGACTGCCTAGTCAAACTAGGTATAATATAAGAGAAGAGGCTTATAGTCGACCTAATGTGCTTACGTTAGGCCTATAAACGACGTAAAATTACGGAGGTTAAATAGATCAGCAGCGAAGATAACCTAGTAGACGCCATAACTAAGGCAAAGCCGTATTAAGCTCTAAAAACCCTAATTAACACAAATAAGCTTAACCTAAAGGTTATAGAATGGGTGGGATAAGACTAACAGAGCACCTATGGTCCATTTACGGCCTGTCGGAAGGCCGTACGGTTTATTTACGGCCCGTTAGAAGGCCGTACAGCTTATTTTACGGACCGTAAGCAGGACTTACGGCCGACTTAGAGCACCGTTTGGAAGGCAGGCCAGAGGGCACCTCGGGAGGGATTTCCTATATATTTTCTTACGTGTTTTACGGTTCTATTAAGGCAATTACGGAGGCTATACACAAGTGGTTTTATTTTTTAAGTACCGCCAGTGTATAATTATAGCACCTGTTATACTAACCGCGTGCTTACGCGTTCGGTACATTAACCACGCGTTTACGCGTTCGGTGTACTAACCACCCGCTTACGCGTCTAGTGCACTCCTAGAGCACTAACTAATTAAGGGGGAGGCGTATTAGTATATAGACCACGTAGTCTGCTTTAATATAAAAGACAGTCACCACTATCTAAAAGAGCATACAATACTATACGTATTTCGTGCCCCTGGATATAACTCAATTGTATTATTAAGTTAATACAAACAGTATCCTTTATAAAAGGCTCTACTAAATTAATTAATTTAGGTATAGTAATTTGATCTATATTTAAGGTAGTTAATTAATCTATACTTATGGTAGATCTTTTTAATCTATAGTTAAGGTAGATGTTTAGCATCCTTTATAAAAGGCTCTACTAAATTGTTTAATCTAGGTATAGTATTTTAATCTATATTTAAGGCAGTTAATTAATTTATACTTACGGTAAATCTTTTTAATTTATAGTTAAGGTAGATATAGAGGTAGATCTTTAAAGCTGTTTAATTGTATTAACATACTTATAAAGCTGCTTAATTGCATTAATATGCTTTAGACGCTGCTGTTATTATAGGGGTAATCTTAATGTAGTTATTTGGTGACTCTAGTGACGTTAAGATATTAAGATTGGTGCCAATATAGGCTTAACTAGTGCTTTAGAATTAAAATTAATTGTTCCTATATTAATATTAGCTTTAGTCTAATTTAATTAATTAATTAATTAAATTGTTTTAGTATTTATTTTCTAGTTGTCTAAACGGTTGTTATACGGCTTTAGTAATAGTGGTTTCTTAATTAAATATTATTTAGTGACTATCTATTTAGTATCTAGCTAAGTTATAGTAGTACTAGATCCTTCTATACTGTTTTAGTAATTATCTATTTAGTATAAGCCTTATATTTAGCCCTAGGTCCTACCTTATATCTAGTTTTTTTTAGGACCCTACCTTATATCTGGTTTGCCCTATAAGCTTATAGTACTATAGAAGCTATCTGCTATAACTAGTCGTTCGCTCTTAATTTAAAAGGGTTAAGAAGGGTCTAATTAGTGTCTTAGTAAAATATTATTTTAACGTTCTAAGCTTTTAATTTAATTCGTTAGTCGTCGTTCGTTAGTCGGGTTTATATACTTAGTTTAATTGTCTATTTAGTGTAGTATTAGTGCCTTCCTAGAAGGCCTTAATTTAATTTGGCGATAGGCCTATATTAAGGCTTTGGTTTAGTTTAATCCAATATTTAGTCTAGTTAAATTAACCTAGTGTTCGCTAGCTAGTTATTTAAATAGTTATTAGGTGCCTTCCTTATATCTACCTAGTATCCTTATCTCTTACTATTAGTATATCTAAGCTAGCTTCTACTCTGGCTCCGTGCTCTAGTATCTTACTCTAGCTCTATACTTAGGCTATCACGCTAGCTAGGCTCTTACTTAGACGCTATATAAGGTTATTACACTATAGTAGATAGATTGACTCTGTTAAATAGTTATGTATCTAGGTTAAAGGAGGTTAGGTTTATACAGTTAGGTTCGGTTTAGTTTAATTAATATTTAATACAATTAATATTTAATTGTCCGTCCGTTTAGTAAATAAAGGTAATTATAAGTATAAGAGCGGTACCTAGAAGAAGCTTAAAACACTTATAAAGGTAAAAGAAGTAGTAACTTCTTAAACGATGTAGTGGATTAATTGCTTAGTAAGCGCTAAATATATAGATTAGATATAGTACGGTAGGTAGGCCGGGCTTATAACTATAAGCTTTATAGTATAGGTAATTAAATAAACAACTTAATTATAAATTTATGGAAATTAAGTAATATAAATATATAAAAGTAGAGTCCTATAGAGTAGGGTCTAACTTAATTTTTAACTATATCTGAGATATATAAGGGTAGGGTCGATCCTGTCTTAAAGCCTTCTAGGCTGCAGTATTATGTCTTAGCATAGTACTAGTAGTTGGTTACATTAACTTCTACTAAAAGCTTTAACTTACTACTAAATCTTACCGCTAAGATAGCGAGCTATTAGCTAGCTGTAGTCTTATAGCTAACTAACTGTTATAACTTAGTCAGCTAGCTAACTGCTTATATTAGCAGCCTCTTGGCAGCGAAGCTAACAGCGTCGCTGACTCTTAGACACACTGCGTATAGATAAAAGAAAAACGTACGGTAGTACTCTACGAGGCCTAGATTACCTATAACGAAAAATACCATATATAATAACTAGCCTTGCACTAAAGGTAGCATATTTGGTTAATAAAAATGTATTATAGACGTAGAGTAATATGTTATTGTGATTTTGGCTAAGAGAAACCATTGGGGTATGGAAGTTCCTAGGGACCTAAATACTCAAAGAATAAATAGGAATGACTACGATAAGTAGGTATAGTGCTTAACCTATAAGTTAAAAAGTCGATACTATAATAATTTTTTTAAAGAATTTTAAGGATCCACTTGCTAGACGCAAACTAAGAGAAAACTAGATAGGATTTAAGGAATAAATCATTATATAGCAAGAATAAAAGGGATATTAAGAGCTAATAACGCTAGGATATCTAAAGGATAGAGTACCTATATAAAAGGTTATTAATAGGCCAAGGGTAGGTATATTAAGGGCTAAATAGCTATAAAAACTAAAATAAGAAGTAATTCTAGGGATTTTAGTAAGGTTTAAAAAACGATATACTAAAGGCTATTATAACGTAGTAATAAAACGATATTTTCTTATAGATAGATTATATACGCTTATAGAGCTATACTAAAGGAAGTATAGATAGCAAAAAGATAATAACTAGAAAAGTTTCTATCTATAGTTAGATAAATAGGTCGTCTAAAACTAAGCAATTTTAGAATAATATATAAGTTATATTAAAGAAGTATTAATTATAATATTAAAGGATTTAAAGAAATAATTGGAGGATTAGAGAAGCGGATAGTATTATTTTAGTATTAGTAAAAGACACCCTATTATTTAGATTAATAAGGTAAAGGTTTAAACTTAAAAAGGATAATAAGCTAAGAGTTAACCTAAAGTACCTAACGTATTGTATATTAGTATAGATAATATATATAAATGATATATATAAGATATATAGAGTACTAAAGGTAAAATAAAAATAGAAATACCTAATTAGAATATAGTGGGTATTAGATAAAAGAAAGTATAGAAATACTAAATATAAATATAAATAGCATTTAGTAGAAGTTTAGAAGTTAGATAAACTTAATACTTTAACTAGAAAAATTACTTATAGAAGAATGCCTAAATATATAATAGTAGTAGGAATACCTAAAGAATATATATCTATAGTATATTATAGGGGGGTGGGGTAAATAAAGTATTAGCTAAAAGCGGACTATATATAATTAGGAAAAGAGGAGACTTATAAAACTAGAGTAAGTTAATAGTAAAGCCTTAAACGCTTAAAGGAATTTAAGGATAATACCTAAATTTATAAGTTAAATAATAAGGTTAAAAAAAATATTAGTATATAAATCGGGCGTAAATTTAGAAGTTAGTGGCGGTTAGTTAAAGTTTTAGATTAAGTTTTATTATAAAGAAGTAATTTAAGATTTATAATAGTAAAATAAGAGATATTTTTAGTAAAATAAGAAGTACGAGTAGTAACTTCTATGTAATATAATTGGCTTAGGAGTCCACAAGCGTAATACTAGATCTTTAGCGTTACGCTATAGCGGGATTTCTCCCTTAGGGTCTAATTTAACGTAGCTGACTAGAAAGCGAGCTACCTTATATAGTAATAGTATATCCACAGTTACTGTTACGGACGCTTTAAGTACGATGTTATAACTACTTGGGAAAGAGACGGAAGAAGCTAGTTGGTTAATATAAGCACGGTCTAGGATGGAGCCGATAGAACTATATAACGAGGAATGGTAACCAAGGTCACATAATATAATCTGTGTAATCTATATAATCTATAGGATCTGTAACAGAGCAGATAGAGTATACGTTTATTATATATAAGAAGGATTTTATAGGAGTACGGTTGTGTATTTAAGGACCCTTAGTCCCTACCTAGATAGTTCCTTCCTTGTAGTAATTCTTAGAATACAATTAGAATTAATCTATTAAGCAACTACTTCACTAGTTGTTATTATCTTATTAACTTTAGTTTGCATTACCTACACACCTAGCCTATTAACGAGCCTATTATAGTTCTTGCTATAAGGTTCCGTTATATAATTACTACCTAGTTACGGTATTAAACACAGAAAGTTAAATAACATGCTACTAAAAGCAGCCACTATAACGCCATTGACGGCGGCAACTACTTTAAGGTTAGGTAATGATACTAGCATAGCAGATATTAACTTATAGCAACCTGTAACGGTCGGACAACTATAAGAGATAGTTAACTAGCTAACAGAAAATAATATAACGTTGGAAAATAGGATTAATGGGATAGGTATAGTAAAGGTTAAGTTACTATCGATTAAAAGATTTATAGGAGAAAAATCGAAGCTTAAAGGATTTCTTATATAAATGCACTTTAAGGTTATATAAGAAGGAGTAAAGCTAGCAATACCTATAGATCGAATAGCGTATATAGGACTATTTCTATTAGGAAGAGCACTTAAGTAGTTTAAGCCTTACCTTATGGAAATACAGGTAAATGGGATAACGACTACCAATTAAGAGGTGCGGTTTATATTCTTAAGCTAGGAGGGATTTATAGAGCAACTTATATAAATGTTTAGAGACCTAGAGGCGGTAACCACAGTAGAAAGAAAACTCTAAGACATTACGCAACGAACCTCAGCAATTAAGTATATAACGTAATTCTAAACGTTAGTAACGTAAGTAAAGTGGAATAATAGGGCGCTTATGGCATAGTATAAACAGGGACTTAAGGCTAAAGTCTAGGACGTAATTATTTTAATAGAAGATGCGGATACCCTAAGGGAACTAATAGATTAAGCGATTAAGATTAATAATTGGATCTACTAAAGGGAACAGGTTAAGAGAGGTTAGGATAGAGTTCTATAGTTATATAAGGCGTAAAGTACGCAACGACTAAAGCTAAGTTAAAAACTATAGTATGGCGTAGAGCTAATAGACCTAAGTAGTACTAAAGAAGCCTATAAGAGATAGAGTAAACGACTATAGAAACCTAGAGGATAAGGATTAAGTAATTAAAGGTCTAAGGAGCAAAGGCTAAATTAGGGATCTTAATAACAGAAGACATTTAGGCGGACTCTATAGCAAGAAAAATAGTTTAAAGAAGGAGCTTATATAAATTGCGGAAAATAAGGTTATTACGTTAGAGACTATAGAAGTAGGTAGAGTTACTATATAGTAAAAGGGATAAGACTAGCAGACGATATATATGTATAGAGGGACGATAATATACTACAAGGAATAAAAGAATATTTAATTAAAAGTTTTGCATTTTATTATAATAACGCATACTAAATTTATAAGGACGCTAAGTATGGCGCAAGCTATTAGCTATAGGAGCTATATTTAGCAGAATATAAAGGAACTAATAAACCAGTTCGCAGATTGGACATTAAGGATAATAAATTTGATATAGGCGAAATATTCCATAATAATAAGGCAATAAAGGCGGTTTACTAGGAACACGCAGCTATTGGAGATATTATACTAGAGGTAGAGGATGATTCCACTATAGAATAGGGAACATTAGTAGGGATTAAGACCCCACTAGACATAATATCTATCACTTCGCGAGACGCAAGAGAAGTAGGACAGCGAGCTACTTCGGCACTTAATAAAGGCAAAAGGCCAAAAACTTAAGACTCTTATAACAAGATGCGAGATAATTAAGACTCCTAAGATGGGATAAGATAAGCTTAAGGACCTATAACAGACGATAACCAATGGAGTAGAGTAACGGCTTAGTTTAGCAATATATAAATAAGCTTAGGACGAAGTTTCCTAAAAATATAATATTCTTAAGATAAGATAAGTAAGATATAAGATTCTTAAAATAAGATAAGTGAGATTTAAGACTCTTAAGATAAGATGAGAATACTAAGTAAGCCTAGTTAGACTAAGGCTAGAGCTAAGCTTAAGCTAGAAGCAAGCTTAGGATTAAAAAATCTAAGGGACTAAGAATTTGGAGTATAAATAAGGACACCTAGGAATAAGAGGCAAGAGGCTTCTTTATAGATTAGAGAATCTGCGATGTAAATAGTAGTTAGGCTGGGAGACAGGTATATAGACCTAGAAGACTTACTAGGGGAATATAGTATTCGGCCTAAAGATCGAAATATTAATACCAAGATTAAGAAGTAAGACGACTTTGAGGATTAGTCTGTAAAACGTAAACTAAAAGAAACTATAGAAGAGTTTAGGTAAAGAATTATCGTATAGTAAGAATAGAAGCTAGATAAGAGATCTAGTATATTAGGATATATAAGGGACAGAGCGCTAGTATAAAGAATTACTAATAGGCCTAGGATAGGCATACTAAGAGCTAAGTGGCTTACCGAACTGGAAAACGAAGAGGATCTAGAAATCCCTACTAGGTTTAAAGAAAGACATATAAAAGGCTGTTACAATATAGTAATAAGAAGATACTTCCTTATAAACAAGCTATATATACTCTAGCAGCTGTATTAAAAGTAGTATAGGTAATAACACAACGACGAGTGGGAAGATTTCTATATATAGTTAGATAAAAAAGTTATTTAGAACCACCCGATTATAGAAAAGGCTATAACCTATATTAAAGGAGCCTTAATTATAACGTTAAAGGATCTAAAGGAATGATTAGAGGACTAGAGAAGCGAGATATATATCTTAGTACCCGTAAATAAAGTTATAACGTTTAGATCAGTATAATAAAGGTTTAAACTTAAGGATAAAGATGAGCTAAGAGTTAACCTAAAGCACCTAGCATACTATACGCTATTATAGATTGTATATATAGATAATATATGCAAAATATATAAGAATCCGAAGGAAAAGAATCGGAAATACCCTATAAGGATGTACTAAATAATAGATAAGTAATAGTATAGGAATGCTAAATATATATATAGATGGTATCTAGCAGAAGTCTAAGAGGAAGGAGACTTAATACTTTAACTAGGAAGATTCCTTACGAAAGAATGCTTAGATGGATAATAGTAGTGGGAATGCCTAGAGAATATGTGTCTATAGTATATTGAAGATAAAAAGCGAATAAGGTATTAGCTAAGGAACGAGCTAAGTATATAGAAATTAAGCAGCTAATAGTTAGGAAAAGTAGAGGCCTATAGAACCAGAGGGAGCTAGTAGTAAAGCCTTAGACCCTTAAAGGAATTTAAAGACAATACCTAAATTTATAAGTTAAATGGTAAAATTAGTAGTTTAAAGCGCTAATAGATAGTAGAGTAACGCGAAACTATATCTTACTAGCAGTAGTTAAGAGAATAGGTTTACCTTATAGATAGAAGGAGTAACTTTACCTATTAGTTATAATTTTAGGAGATCTAATAGCCTACGGAGGAGAGATTATTAACCTTAAAATAGGACCTATTTAGATAACTATTAAAGGAAGACGAATTAAGATGTCTTTTAATATCCTACTATTAGGACGGGATAAGGCAGTATTAGGGATGCTTTAGTTATAAGAATATAATCTAAAGATCGATTGGATTATAGGTTAGGTTAATATTAGAGATACTTAATGCCGTAAGATATAATAATAAGCTAAGTTGGTATAGTATTAAGTTGGAGCGATATATAAAGAGACTAAGTAGGGCTTAAGTTATATACTAAAGAGATACTATAAGTATAGTAGAAAACTATAGTTACCGGAAAGTAAAAAGCTGTTAAAGTATATAGCATAGGACTATAAGATAGAGTTAGAACTAGGAATAAGTCTAAGGTTCTTTTTAATCTATAAGCTTACTAAAGAAGAAGGTAGAGTACTTAAAGAGTTTATCTAGGAGAACTTATAAAAGGGATATATTAGACTATCGCAATTATTAGCGGGTTATCCAGTACTATTTATACTAAAGAAGAATGGTAAACTAAGGCTATATATAGACTACAGACAGTTAAATAGTATTACTAGAAAAGATAGGTATCCTTTACCCTTAATTAGCGAAATCTAGGATAGGATAGGTAACGCGTAAATCTTTACGAAGATAGATCTGAGATAGGCGTACCATTAGATTAGAATTAAGGAAGGCAACGAATAGAAGGCAGTCTTTAGGTTAAAGGAAGGACTATATAAACTATTAGTTATATAATTTAGGCTTATAAACGCACTAGTAACGTTTTAGAAGCATATTAATAATATATTAGGAGAATACTTAGATAAATTCGTTATAGTATACCTTAATAATATTATTATCTACTTAATAACTAAGGAAGAATATAGGGAATACGTTAAATGGGTTTTAAAGAGACTATAAGAAGAATAGATACTAGTAGCAATTAAGAAATATAAGTTCTTTATAAGGAAGACAGATTTTATTAAATTTATTATTAAACTAGGCCAACTTAGTATAGATCTAAAGAAGATTAAGGCTATAGTAAATTGGTAAGCACTAGAGAACGTTATATAGTTAAGATCGTTCCTAGGGTTTTGTAATTACTATAGAAGGTTTATAGTATAATAGTTAAAAAACATTAAACTATTTACGCGGTTAATAAAGAAAGAAGAACTATAGGTATAGGGGGAGAAACAACAGGACTTATTTAAGAAGGTTAAGAAATTGTTTACCTAGGAGCTAGTTTTTAAGATCTACTAACTAGGGCTAAAGACAGTTATAAAAACGGATGCATTAGATTATATACTAGGGGCGTACTTTATATAGAAATATTAAGATAGATGGCACCTAGTAGCATATTATAGTTGGAAGATAACACTACTAGAGTTAAACTATAACATCTATAATAAGGAGTTATTAGGTATAGTTATAGCACTAAAGAAATAAAGAGCATTCTTATAAGGTATAAAGAAACTATTTATAGTTAAGACGGATTATAAAAACCTAATAGGATTTCTAATAATAAAGGAACTTAATTAAAGATAGGTTAGATAGGCAGAGATGCTTATAGAATACTATTTTAAGATTTAGTATACTAAGGGTATAGATAATACGCGAGCTAATACATTAAGTTAAAAAGCTAAACTATAAAATAATAAGAAGCTATTAGGGGCTTTACTATAAAAAGATATAGATAGGTTAATTAGATACAATTATCCGAAAATCGCAGCAACTTAGGAAAATAAGTTAGATAGAATTTATAAGTTACTAGAAAGCTTTTAGGTATAGCGAATTTTAGAAGCATAGCTAGAAGATCTATAAATGGATATATATAAAAACTAAGAAGTAAAGTATATTCTAAGAAGCATAGTAAAGCACTTTATAGAAGATTTCTATAAGGGATTAACTTAAGGATATAATGGAGCTATAGGCTTAGTGTTAAGACTCTAAGAGGAGTATATTATTAACGGAATCTAAAACCTAGTATGGAAGGTTACTAAAAAGTGTTTAAATTATTAAAGGAATAAACTAATAAGGTATAAGCTATATAGAGGGCTATAACCTATTAAAATACTAGAGAGATTATAGGAGGTTATATTATGGGACTTTATTATTAAGTTGCTAAGATTAAAAGATCCTATTATAGGGCAAGATTATAACGCAATCTTAGTAATAGTGAATAAGCTTACTAAGTGGGGATACTTTATAGCGTGTATAGAAGAGATATTAGCAGAAGATATTGCTAGAATCTATATTAAAAAAGTATTTATAAGATATAAAGCACTAAGTAAGATTATATTAGATAGAGATCTAAGATTTATAGTAGTATTCTAGGAGGTATTCTTAGCGGAGTAAAGAGTTAGAGTAGCAACTTCTACCGTATATTATTCGCAGATAGACGGTTAAACGGAAAGACTAAATTAGACACTAGAGTAGTATCTAAGGCATTATATTAATTACGTACAGAATAATTGGGTATTATTATTACTAGTTATATAATTTGCATATAATATAATACCTTAAGAAGAAATAGGTACTTTACTATTTAAGGTATAAGCTAAGAACATTATTATTACTATATTAAGTAAAGAAAATAAATAGCATAGTAAAGTAAAGAATGGAGACACTAATAAATCTTTATAAGAACCTTACGGAAATAGTAAAAGTAGTATAATAAAGGATAAAAAGGTACTATAACGCTAAGAGATCTAAGGGACTAGATCTTAAGGAGGGAGATAAAGTATGGCTACTATATAAAAACTTTAAGAGTTAACGACTAAGCAAAAAATTGGACTATGTTAGACTAGGACCTTTTAAAATTACGTAAAGAATTTCACTAGTTATATTTAAGTTAAACCTACTAGCTAAGATAAAGATCTACTCTATATAGTATATTATAATACTAAAGCCAGTATACGGGAATGTTAAGCCATTAGTTTATAAAGTAGACACGTATAGAGGATAAGAAGAGAATTAATGGCAAGTTTTAAGGATTATTAGTTATAAGAACGTTAACAATAAAACATAGTATAAGGTTAAGTAGATAGGCTATAATAAGACTACCTAGGAACTACTAGAAAATTTAAAGAACGCTATAGAAAAGGTATAGGAGTATTAGAAGAGAATAAGTTAGGTAATATTAATAAGGAAGGATCGCTAAAGAATAAGTTACCTAAGGGGGACCTAGGAAGAGCGACTGCCGAACTACTTGGAGTTGTTCCCTTTATAGAAAGAAAGTTAGTTCTCTTATTACTAAGTTTCTATAGACCTTATTTTATAAGTTTCTACTCTTTAAAACGGACCTTTTTATAAATATGTTTAAGATATAGAAAATAAGTAGAGGCCAAAAGACAAGTTTTAAGAGCACGCTATTAAGCAGCCACAGCCTCTTATTCCGCCTCTCGCGAATAACGCAGTTTATTAAGGGCGCTTAAGAGCTTACTATTAAGCTTTATAGCAGTAGATTAAATATAAAACCCTATAATAAATTACTTAAGGAGCTTAAAGACTATTAAGAGTTATAGGACGCGTATACTTAGCGTTAGAAATAGAGCGAACGTCGCAAGACAAATAAATATTTGCTTTAGTGCACTCTAAGTAAAAGGAAGGTTATTAAAATAAAGGACTCGCTAGCGCAATATAAACTAACCCCTCTTTCGTATAACGAGAATATAGAGATAGTATTATTTCACCTAGCGATAGTATAGCAGTAATAGTGCGAGCACGTTAAAATAGAAGAAAGAGAAATTGCTTTAGGTATAATGAGTAATAATATTAACTAAATTAATTAGACGGATATTATACCTCTAGTAAACAACTTAGAGATATTTAAAATCTTTAAGGACGAAGATAAAGAGGAGGGAGATAATATTACGGACGCTTTAAGTACAATATTATAACTACTTAGAGAAGAGTTAAAAGAAGCTAGTTAGTTAATATAGGCATAGTTTAGGATAAAACTAGTAGAATTATGTAATAAGGAATAGTAACCAAGTTATATAATATGATTTATATAATCTGTATAATCTATATAATCCGCAATAAAGTAGATAGAGTATACGTACCTTACGTATAAGGAGGGTTTCCTAGGAGTACGGTTGTATATTTAAAGGACTATAGTCCCTACTCTAGATAGTTCTTTTCTTATAGTGATTCTTAGAATATAATTAGAGTTAATCTATTAGGCAACCACTCTACCGGTTATTATTACGTTGTTGACTTTAATTTGCATCACCTATATACCTAGCTTAATAACGAGCCTATTGTAGTACCTGCTACAAGGTTCCGTTACATAAAAGGGATATATTAGACTATCGCAATTATTAGCGGGTTATCCAGTACTGTTTGTACTAAAGAAAAACGGTAAACTAAGGCTGTGTATTAACTATAGATAGTTAAACAGCATTACTAGAAAGGATGGGTATTCTTTACCCTTAATTAGCAAAATCTAAGATAGGATAGGTAATACGCAAATCTTTATAAAGATAGATCTAAGATAGGCGTACTATTAGATTAGAATTAAGGAAGGCAATAAATAGAAGGCAGCTTTTAGGTTAAAGGAAGGACTATATAAACTATTAGTTATATAATTCGGGCTTATAAACATACTAGTAACGTTTTAGAAGCGAATTAATAATATATTAGGAGAACACTTAGATAAATTTATTATGGTATATTTTAACGATATTATTATCTACTTAATAACTAAGAAAGAATATAAAGAATACGTTAAATAGGTCTTAAAGAGACTATAAGAAGAACAGATGCTAGTAGTAATTAAAAAATGCGAGTTCTTTACTAGAAAGACTAATTTTGTTAAATTTATTATTAAACTAAGCTAACTTAGTATAGACCTAAAGAAGATTAAGGTTATAGTAAATTAGTAGAAACTAGAGAACGTTACGTAGTTAAAATTATTTTTAGGGTTTTGCAATTACTATAGAAGGTTTATAGCGTAATAGTTAAAGGATATTAAACTATTTACGCGATTAATAAAGAAAGAGGAACTATAATTATAGGGAAAGGAATAATAAGAACTATTTAAGGAAGTTAAGAGGTTATTTACCTAAGAGCTAGTTCTTAAAATCTATTAACTAGGACTAGAGATAGTTATAAAAATAAATATATTAGACTTTATACTAGGGGCATACTTTATATAAAAGCATCCAGATAGATAGCACCTAGTAGTATACTATAGTTAGAAAATAATACTACTAGAACTAAACTATAACATTTATAATAAAGAGTTATTAGGTATAGTTGCAGTATTAAAGGAATAGAAAGCGTTCTTATAAGGCATAAAGAAACTATTTATAGTTAAAATGGATTATAAGAACCTAATAGGATTCCTAATAATAAAGGAACTTAACTAAAAATAGGTTAGATAGGCAGAAATACTTATAGAATACTATTTTAAGATTTAGTATACTAAGGGTATAGATAATACGCGGGCCAATACGTTAAGTTAAAAGGCTAAACTATAAAATAATAAAAAGCTATTAGGGGCTTTACTGCAAAAAGATATAAATGGACTAATTAGATATAATTATTTAAAGATTATAATAACTTAAGAAAATAAGTTGGGAAAAGTCTATAAGATACTAAAAAGCTTTTAGGTATAAAGGATTTTAAAAGCATAGCTAAAAGATCTATAAACGGATATATACGAAAACTAAGAAGTAAAGTATATCCTAAGAAGTATAGCAGAGCACTTTATAGAGGACTTCTATAAAGGACTAACTTAAGAATATAATAGAGCTATGGGCTTAGTGTTAAGACTTTAAGAGGAGTATATTATTAACGAAATTTAAAGAATAGCTAGGAAGGTTACTAAGGAGTGTTTAGATTACTAAAGAAATAAACTAATAAGGTATAAGCTATATAGATGGCTATAACCTATTAAAATACTAGAGAGACTATAGGAGGTTATATTATAGGACTTTATTATTAAGTTACTAAAATTAAAAGACCCTATTACTAGATAGGATTATAATGTAATCTTAGTAATAGTAGATAAGCTTATAAAGTAGGGATACTTTATAGCATATATAGAAGAAATATTAGTAGAAGACGTCGCTAGAATCTATATAAAAGAAGTATTTATAAGATATAGAGTATTAAGCAAAATTATATTGGATAGAGATCTAAAATTTATAGCAGTATTTTAGGAGGTATTCTTAGCGGAATAAGGAGTTTAAGTAGCAACTTCTACCGCATATTATCCGCAGACAGACGGTTAAATAAAAAGATTAAATTAGACACTAGAACAGTATTTAAGGCATTATATTAATTACGTATAGAATAATTGGGTATTACTATTACTAGTTATATAGTTTATATATAATATAACACCTTAAGAAGAAATAGGTACTTTACTATTTAAGGCGAACTATAGGTATAAGCTAAAAATATCGTTATCGCTATAATAAGTAAAGAAAACAAGTAGTATAGCTAAGTAAAGAATAGAGACTTTAATAAATCTTTATGTAAACCTTATAGAAACAGCTAAGGTAGTATAATAGAGAATAAAAAAATACTGCAACGCTAAGAGATCTAAGGGACTAGATCTTAAGGAGGGAGATAAAGTATAGCTACTATACAAAAATTTTAAAAGTTAATAACTAAGTAAGAAGTTAGACTACGTTAGACTAAGACCTTTTGAAATTATATAAAGGATTTCACTAATTACGTTTAAGTTAAACCTACTAGCCAAAATAAAGATCTACCTAGTATAGTATATCGCGATACTAGAGCCAGTATAGAGATATTAAGCCACTAGTCTATAAAGCAGATATATATAAAGGGTAAAAAAAAGATAAATAGTAAGTTTTAAGGATTATTAGTTATAAGGATATAGATAATAAAATATAGTATAAAGTAAAGTAGATAGGCTACACTAAGACTACCTAGGAGCTACTAGAAAATCTAAAGAACGCTATAAAAAAGGTATAGGAGTATTAGAGGAAAATAGGTTAGGTAATATTAATAAGGAAGGATTACCAAAAAATAAGTTACCTAAGGGGGACCTAGAAAGAGCGACTGCTAAACTACTTAGAGTTGTTCCCTTTATAGGAGGAGAGTTAATTCTCTTATCACTAAGTTCCTATAGACCTTATTTTATAAGTTTTTACTCCTTAAAACGGACCTTCTTACGGACTTTCTTAAGACAAATTAAATAAGTAGACGTAGTAAGACGAGATTTAAGGGCCCGTTGCTAAGCATTAGTAGCCTCTTTCTTAGCGTTATAAGAATAATAAAGTTCTACTAAAGCTACTAAGAGCTTATTATTAAGCTTTATAGCAGTAAATTAAATATAAGACCCTATAACAAATTACTTAGGGAACTTAGAGACTATTAAGAGTTATAAGATATATATACTTAGCGTTAAAGATAAAGCGAACATTATAGGATAAATAAATATTTGCTTTAGTGTACTCTAAATATAAAAAGGGTTGCTAGGAGGAAGGACTTACCAATATAATATAAACTAACCCCTCTTTCGCATAACGAGAACACGAAGACGGTATTATTTTACCTAATAATAATATTACGGCAACGGTACGAGACCAACGGGCTATAGAGGAAGAAGAGGTTACTTTAGGTATAATAAGTAATAATATTAACCAAATTAATTAAATAGATATTATACCTCTAGTAAATAACTTAAAGATATTTAGAATCTTTAAGGATAAAGATAAAGAGGAGGGAGATAGTATTATAGACGCTTTAAGTATAATATTATAACTACTTAGAGAGGAGTTAGAAGAAGCTAGTTAGTTAATAAAAGTACGGTCTAGGATAGAACTAGTAAAACTATATAATAAGGAATAGTAGTATAAGTTATATAATGTAATCTATATAATCTATATAATCTACAAAATCTATAATAGAGTAAATAGAGTATACGTATATTATATATAAGGAGGATTTTATAGAAATACGGTTGTGTATTTAAGGACCCTTAGTCCCTACCTAGATAGTTCCTTCCTTGTAGTAATTCTCAGAATATAATTAGAGTTAATCTATTAGGCAACCACTCCACTAGTTATTATTACGTTGTTGACTTACTTGCAATACCTACATACCTAGCCCATTAACGAGCCTATCGTAGTACTTGCTACAAGGTTCCGTTACACTTTTAATAGAATTTCTAAAAATTTAAATACAGCTTATTAAATGCTATACAGTGATGTGCATGACCAGCTTCCACCGCTCCAAAATTTCAAATTCGGTACTCGCATCCAATCTCGCCTGGTTGCCACCAACTGTACATAGTAATTGTAGTGAAGCCGTATGCTTGGCTGTAAGAACCTTGCTTCAGCAGTGTCGTGATCTTTGCTAATGTCGTGAGGTTTCCACCCGTACGATATTGCCAAATTTTATCTGCAATTGCAGAGACGGCGTTGTATTCGCGTTTTGGCAGAGGCATAAGCAGAAAAGAGAGAAAGAGGAAGTGTACCTCAAGCAAGTTCTAAATTTAATTCTCCTGGCTAACCAGAATAATTCTCCAGGGCAACTTTTATAGTCTCTAGCAAAGTAACCTTATTTTCTACAGTTTATATAAGCTCTATCTTTAAACCACTTTTCTTACTATAGAGTCCTCTCAATTCAGGTTGGATTTAGCCTATTACCCTATCCTTGTTCCTATTCCGGTTATACTACTACACCCTATTTTAGTTATACACCCCCCCTTCTCTTTATTTCCTGCACCTACCTTATATATAAATACTTTCTTTTCTTTGTAGTTTGAATAGATAGAGTTCTTATTTTCTTCTTATGATTAGTATACGGACTACTAATTAACAAGTCCACCTAAACGTCTTCTACTGCTAAGATCCCTAGTTTAACCTCTACTCCTTAGTCCTATAATTACTTAATCCTTAACCTCTAGGTTTCTATAGTTTTCTATTTCCTCTTTAGTTTTCTTTAGTACTACTTAGGTCTATTAGCTCTGGTCCGCTATACTATAGTTTTAATACCTACTATAATACTTAATTCGTCTATACTGGTCCATGTCACGGAAGTGGGCACGAGCTGGAATACAATATACTAAACGGGGTAGTAATTGAAGAAGGCTACGTACGCGTAACTATGCATGGTTGATACAAAGACATTTGGATGCAGAAACAGAACAGGTCAGGTACGGGTATAAATAGGGGTTGTAGGGGAACGTGCGTAGGTGTCTCGGGACGAACGTGAGCACGGGTCAAGAACGTCAAAACGCGCAGGGACGTGAACGTGTGAGTCCCGTGACATACCCTCTATACGAGCTTCGCTCTAAATAGCTTTATTAATAGTTTAGTAGATAAAATTAGGTGGTTATAAAGGCTGGCTTAATGTAACTAAGACGGCGCCGTGCGCGCTGCGTAGCTGCTCTACTATATTAACGGTAGATTCGACATCACGTATAGGATTAAAAGGCATAGTGGTAATGGCAAAATGTGGAAAATATAAGGCTATTTGGAGGGCTTAATTAAAACGTATAAATGGTTAAATATTTTAATGTTATACAACATCGTTTTAAATAATACTTGCTAAGAACTAAGTTTAATATTTTGAACGACTAACTAAATACTGCTAGTACGTGTCGATCGCTCGTTTTAACTTGCTTACACTAAATATCGAACGAATATATCGTTCCATCGAAACCCCCCTAGTGGGGCTGTGGCAAGAGAGTGGGGCCATGCAACGCCACAAATTCCTTGGAGAAGCGGCTGAGGCACCTGAGATAACATGCACTCCCAAGCCTTGAAAGGCACGTGGTTACCTGTGGTCACTCTTCCTCTCAGCCACGCAAGCCTTGCAGGCTGCCAGCCACTCTTCCTGACGTTCTTCTGCTCCCTCCACTCCCTCCACTCATTTCTCACCTGCCTACATCTATCTGTGCATCTCACCTACCCTCTATACTCTTGCTGTCCACCCGACACAAGCGCTCCAACAGAGAACATAATAACAATGATACCAGCCCGCTCACTCTAACTAGCCTTTATCGGTGGTCGGCCTTCACAACTCCACGGAGCTGCCACGTGCTTGGCCGTGCCGCGCTTCGAGTACTGAACATAGCACCACAGGGGTACAATAATAGCCTCAGCGAACTTGTCATGGCTTCACTCCTCCACCGACTCAAGGCACTCACCCAGGATCAGCCTCAATCCCAGCTCTCATCGCCTCGGACCAAAACTATCCATCAACCAATTATGCCCAAGGATCCTAATGCGCCCGATAGTCGCTTTCAGCTCCAGCAGAAGTGTATCTATGAGCGCACTTTGCCAGGGAAGGCTTACATTTCGGCCCATGTTAAC